>WLWD01006372.1_pt1 | contig 295574 bp, 186 predicted proteins | sample 6712731 | NCBI WGS metagenome assembly WLWD01 (sample SAMN12718690, study PRJNA576275) | sponge metagenome | isolation source: marine sponge | host: Mycale hentscheli | place: New Zealand: South Island, Marlborough, Capsize Point | collected 2014-11-01
TTTAAACTTTCATCTCTTGCTAAATGTTTTTACAGATAAGAAATAAATAATATTTTCATGTTACATAACTGGTCGTCATAAATATGTAGATGAAAGGGTTAAATGATACTTATTTATTCCTGTTGTACTTAAACAATGATTATATAAAAATCAAGTTTATATGGCAAGTAGATACAGTTACTGAGTGAACCGGTTCTATGTAAAGTATGTTTACATCAAATAAAAAGGAGTCTGAACTGAATGAGCTAGGGTCACGGCTGCCACATTGCTCCATGTATGTACGAAGAAAAAAAAAAGCCCCAAATGTTTGTGGTACAGGTCTATCAACCATGCAAGTTAATGGATTTTGTGTCATGTGAATTTTCGTCGAGGTAAACTCCAGTATAGCAATACTGGTAGGCATCCATGTAATCAAGTTTTATCTGATATGGTAAAGGGTTTCATTTATATATAATATATAATATATATATATAAAACTATGCAAAGCAAACACTTTGTAGTACATGGCTGAAACAGAGGTGGTTCAACTCTATAGCCTCTAGACATGAGGTACCATCTATGGTATTCACATTACTTGAATGTTTTATTTTTCATTTTAGCTCTTTAATATTTAGAGTTTGTCCTTCATTCACCCTTCACATTTTGTAGCATGGTTGTAAAATAATAATAACAAAAAAATTAAATAAAAATTTAATAATAATAATAATAATAATAATAATAATATTTTATTCTAGGTAATGAAACCCAACAAAGAACCAGACAAGAGCACTGGTCTGTATCGTGAAGCTAGTGACAATCTGCACCATGAGGCCAGGGGCAGTTCACATGACTCACTGACAGAGACTACTAAGTCAACACTACTAATGGACACAGCTCAAAGAGTGGCCAAGTCAACTGGAGAAGTACTGGAAGAAATATCAGCCAGTGCACAGGATCAAAGTTTGGACTTGTCTAACCAAGTGAGCTTGACAGCTAAGAGAGTTGCTAAATCTACTGGAGAAGCGCTTGAGAAAGTGACAACGCAAGAGACTGGAAGTAAGAGCTTGAACTGGTCCAGTGAACTTACAGCAACTGCTCAGAGAGTTGCCCATTCTATTAGAGAAGAACAAGAAAAGGTGAAAGTAGCTGTTCAAAATCTTGAAACTTCAGGGAACAACTCCCTGAGCCGAGTCAAGGAAACAGCTCAGCGGGTTGCCAAGTCTACAAAAGAAGCTTTGGAACAGACATCTGGAGTCAGACCTGTTGAAGGTCCCTCTGTGTTGAAGGAGGCAGAACTTATAGCACAGAGAGTGGCTAAGTCAACTGGACATGCAAGACTGAGGTTGGAAGATAGAGAAGGAACTTCTCCCGTGCATAGCCGTATTGAAATGCCTAGTGGACTGAGGTATAGTCACATTCAAAGAGAAGACCCTTATAAAGCTTCTCCATTCAATGCTCCCCATTCCCTTAGTAGCTTACACAATGACAATACTAGTGTTCAGTCAAATTCTAAAGACCAAAGAAAGCTGCCTCTGCTTCCTTCAACTCCTTTCCAGTATGAGAGCAAACAGAGAGTTTCATCTCCACTACACATGGGCTATTCAAGTCTTGACGCAACTACAAGGACTCCTGCACACATGAACGAAGCAAGAAAGGGCCATAGAAGAAAGAAAGCAGACTCTCTATCTTCCAGTTCAGAGTATTCTACAACAGAATCCTCTGAGCTCCCTCCTAGGCACCGGTCTAAGTCTTCTCTGATGGTTCATAGGCAATCTGTCATCAATGACCCGGACTTGTACCAGAGTCCACTACAGAAAATGACTCACACAGCAGAACTGGTGGCAGCTTCTACAGGTCAGGCTGTTGCTACACTCACCTCATCACTGTTGTCATAACAGATATTTATTAAGTAATTTTTAGTCATTCACAAAATTTTAACTCATAACTGGCACATACTAACAAAAGTCCATATATCCAAATGTACAACTTAGAATATATCAAATCATTAGTGAATCTTCAAATAAGATAATAATGGTGTCTAGCTAGCTAGTTGGGCTATTTAGCTTTGTATGCAATAATGAGAAAATTAGAAGAGAATAACACAAAAAAAAACTGCGAGTGGCGCGAGAAATTTTTTTCGCGAGGCGAAGCTGAGTAAAATTTCTCGCTGCACAAGCCCGAATACCTCAGTTTTCCGTGCTATCATGTTTTAGTCTTTGTTTCTGCAGTTAAGAATTGGCTAGCAAGCGAGACAGTATTAGGGGTGATCCATTGAAAATCGGGTATATGTTCCGCAATACTGTTTATTGCCTTTTATCGCTCGTCGGAGAGATATGGCAAGATATTGCACTCTCAAGCTTCATACTACAATGGTAAGCAAGCCTTATTTTAGGGTTAGGCTCAAAACTGTCCCAAAATTCCTTAAAATTTTAAGTCACAAAAAGTTGAGTTACGTAATTTAGTTAAAATTACGAGAGAAAAAAAACTCTCTGCCGTTTTTTTTGTGTGTAGCCAGGTGCCTGTTGGCACAAGTTACTGGTAATGCAGACAATAGGAATGGATTTAAAAATAGATGCTATAGAATCTACCAACCACTTTGGAAGTTGAGGTAAGAAAGTTTGTTTGCTAAAATTAATGGTAACTATATTGTAATACTATAGTTTTATGTAACGTAACTAATTATAACTATAGGCAGGCTCACTTGTCATTTTGTGCTCAAGCACACCACTATGGTTTTTTCGGCTTGACCCCAGTTTCTTCTGGTACTACAGCATTAACTTTTAAACATAAGCTCAAAATTGTGAGATAATTCCTGAGAAACGCTTGTTTTTCAAATCACAAAAGTTGCTGCAGCGGGTTATTATAGTATTAAGACTTTATACCAGACGTACATTCAAACACTCCGCCATTTTTTCTTTGGTAGCTGAGTGCGTTATTTTTAGTTGTTTAGAGCCAGCCACTGTTAGTCAGAATGGCATAATATAAAATCTTAGGGAAGCTACCACTATTCGGGGAAGCTGAGGTAGATACGTAATTCCATATATTTTTTTATAAAAATAACTCTGGCCTTTTTTTTAATTATATAGCTGAGAGCTTGTTGTCAAGAGTCACTGATAATCCAGATAGTTAGAATGGCTTAAATTTGATCCTACAGAAGTTACCACTGCTCAGGAAATTGAGGTAAGAAGTAATTCTGCATGTCTTTGCTAAAATTAATGGTACGTATTCCCTTAAATGCACGTGAGTTTCCTTTTTCTCTTAAAAACACAACTTTTTTGGTTTCCCCCTAGTTTCTTGTGACACTACAGCAATAAGAAAATCTTATTTTAGAATTTGGCTCAAAACTGTGCGATAATTCCTTCAAAAGATCAGGGGTTTTTTTTCAAGTCACAAAAAACTGCAGCAAATGGTTACTATGGTATTGACGACTCTTTACCAGAGATCTATTTTAACATTACAAGTATATAGCCATATCAGATTTAAGATTTATTTAAGGCATATTTTTTGTAGCTGAGTCAGAGTGCTTTTTGTCAAGAATTACTAGCACCTCAGATAGCCTGAATGGCTTAAGTTCAGAACTTGGGAAATTGAGGTAAGAAAGTAATTCTTTATTTGTCTGCTAAAATTCTAGTGGTCAAACTGCTATATACTGTTATGCATGACCTAAGCTAAAAAAATATGTAACAATACTGTAGTTTTATATAACCTGCTAACTAGGCAGGCTCACTCGATATTTGTGCTCAAGCACACCACCAGTATATACATATATTATGCATATTTGGTACGTATGCCCCTTAAATGCGAGCGCCCTTTTTCTCCTAAAAACATGGCATTTTAGGCTTGACCCCAGTTTCTTCTGACTATACAGCATTAAGCAAGTTTACTTTAAGCTTACGCTCCAAATTGTAAGATATTTCCTACGAAATACTTTAATGGTCAACTTTTATATATAGAATCTACTTTTGTCATATGAAGTATGAAAATAGAAGCTACTTCAGGTCACATAACAATATTGTAGTTTTATGTAATCTAACTAGGCAGGCTCCATCTCAATATTTGTGCACAAGCACACCACAAGTTATCGACCGAGCAAAGCAAGCGAGACTCTGTTGGGACCAACAACAATAAAATCTTCCATTTAGGCTTCTTTTCTTTTTTTTTCCTGCTGTTGAGTTGTAGCTAATGCGCAAAAAAAAGAAAAGAAGCAAACATCTGCAGACAACTGGCATTTTATTAGATGAGGCCACTCTACTGGCAGCTTTTGTAGTAATAAGGACTCAGACCACAATACACAAATGGCTGCTTAGTTGTTGTTTTTTTTTGCTTTTTTTTTTTGCCTGATGTATTAAGCTTTTGAAGCACCTTTCAAGTCTCAAGGTGCTGAGTAGGCCTGTGCCCATTATGCCGGCCATAATTTCAAACACTATAGGTGTGCCAAAACATCGAGCATAATGTCAGAATAATTGGTGGTTTTAGGAATTTTTTAAATTTTGAAGTGCAAAGAATGCTGTTCACATTATAACAGCTGCATAGATGGCCTTAGGTGCTGACATAGCAGTTAAATAGTTTTCTAAGCTTGCATTATTATATGAGAGAAGAGGCTTACTCATGCTGAAAGAACATGGTACACTTAGACTCCGTGTGTGGCAGGCATAGGTATAGTATGTCAGTGCAGTGTTTGTATGACTAAGAAATGCCTAATCCTGTGAATCAACAAGTTCATTATTAGATAATGTAGAACCTATTATGCTTGAGTAAACAAGCACTAATTCAAGCTATAAACTGACTTTTTTGCTTTCTCTCATAGTACATTATTTAACATTCAAGCTCACTATCTTAAATTCATAATTATTACTCTATACAATTATTTTGCCGTCAATTCAAGTGTATGATTGGGCATAATACGAGCATAACAGGTAAATTTCAAGGCATTATAAGTGAATTTGACAAGCATTGGAACAGAGGTGGAAAGTGAGGCATATTTGGCCCATGTCTAGTGCTAAAGGTTTGTTACTACAGTCATTTTGAGAAGATGTGGTTCTCATGTAAGACAACAAGAAACTACATCCCAGAGATTTAGTGCTGCTATCAGTGAGTACACCATAATACCAGCCTAATTGAATCATATCTTGATAGGTAGCATGAGTAACTGTGCCGTTCGGTATTAATAGCATGAGTAATGTGATTAAAATAGTACGAGGCAAGGCCTAGTGCTATTTCAATTGCTTTACAAGTGCTATTGATCCATAATAGCACAGGTTACCAGTGCTATCACTCTCTAACAGTAGGCCAGCTTAAAAAAAAATCATTTGCTATTTCACTTTCCCCGTGCAACTTCAAATTGAACTATGCCATAATGGGCAATTTACATGCCATACTATTAATAGCTAAGGCATAAATTCTTGTGGGTAACAACAATTTCCTATTCAGCACTTTATAGCCTTCTATCTAACCACAATTGGTGGCTATAAAAGTGAGTTGAGCTTGCTTGAGAACATTGCATTCAGACTGAGCACCATTGCTGTCTAAAACAGGATGATGGAGGTCATGAGATTTACCTCCTATCTTCTAGTTCTTGGAGTTCTATCTGTCCTGACTAAATTGACTTTGTCTGAGGAGATAAATATTTATCCCAGCTGTTCTGGAAGAGGTTCTACTTGTCGCACATTAGCCAGTTTCTCCACATCTTCGCGTAATGTTGTTCTCAGATTCAAGCCTGGTAACCACCAAATCACAAGGAGCAAGCTCTTTGAAGATATGACATACTGGGAATTGAAAGGTTCTGGTGTTGATGTTAGTAACATCACATGTACGAATAGGTACTCAACTGTATTGATCAAACTTTCCTACGCTACAAGAGCTAAAATTTCAGGTCTTACAATTTTGTACTGCAATGTGGTATTTGTAAGTGTTACTGAAATTGTCATTCAGAATTCCGATTTTCTTTCTCTCCGAGATGGTCTAGATCTCTGGACTAGCAACAATGTAAGCATTGATCAATGCAAATTCAACAGATATAATTGGTTTTCAAGTACTATAATACACTTTTATTATGTTAATTCGTTTCAACTTACCAGAAGCGAACTTAGTAACGTTAATTCTGGTTCACAGTCCTCTGCAGTCCTCTTAACACACTCCTTTGGATATATAGGATGTTCCTCCATCACTCACATTACTTCAGGAGCTGCTATTAACCTCTTTGATGGTTCTTCCATATACGTAACAAATTGTACATTCGCCAATAGCTCTTCCACATCTATAGTCCATCTACATACCAGAAAAGATAAGGTTGTGATAGTCAGCTGCATTTTTCATAATTGCCGCTCTCATGGTAGTAAAGGAGCTATCATTTATGCACAAACTTCAGCATCAATCACAGTTCTGGCTTGCAACTTCACTGAGATTAGAGGTCCTGTTTTAGTACCCTCCAATGGAGCAACAGTCGATTGTAATTATCCATCATTCTGGCTATCACCGCACAACAACTTGAGACTTTGTGAACGACACGCTGTTGGTTCTGCTACTACTTGCAAAAATTCCTCATGCAGTTGTAAGTTCAAAAATCAAGTATTGATTATGGTGAGATATTCTACTTGTAGCCCTAAAATAGACATTAGGTATATCTATACAGTTACTTATGAATTAATGAATTATTTTCCTATAGTGTCTGACTGTGATTTTCCAGCAGTGGAAGTATCTCTTGAACAGTCAGAATATATAGTTTCTGAAGGAATTGGTAAATCCAACAGAGCACTACAAATTTGTGCAGTAGCAAGAGACACACTTTTTCCAGTCATGGCAGATTTTTCAGTTCAAAATGGATCTGCAATAGGTAAGTAACGTTTGTATTTATTGTGGGGCCTAAGAAAGGTCCATGAACAATTTATGTATTATGTTATTCTATTGTATTAATTCATTCTTTTTTTTTCTATAATTGTGTGAGTTTATTCATTATAGTAGCTGTGTAGTGCATGTGGTAATTAATCTAATCATAAGTTATGTGTGTTAATTGACCTACCTAGCCAGGTGTCTAATTACCTTTTCCTGTGTATAAGTTGAGTTTTTGTCATTTGTATCTGTCCTTTTGTTTTGTGCAGCATCTCTGTGCCCCTTCACCCATCAAATATTAGTAATATAAGAAAACCTATAGATTTGATGAAGTGGAAAAGCACCTGCTGCATAGTCGCACTAGAACTGGTGGCAGCGTACCCTTAAACAATTAGTATCCATGAAATATGTAATGGGCATCAACCCAGGTTTTTAAGTATGCACAACAGTGCAGAAAACAAAATAGCTACTTGTAGAGTCATTTAAATTATAGAAAATTGATTAGTGTGAACTAATGCATAGTTATACATGAAAAACAACAACAACAACAACTAAATATGACTCACAAAATTTCAAGTTTTGGCAAAAGTAAGCAAAGTACAACTACTACTGGCTACTTGGAGCACTATCACATCAGAAAATTGAAGCAATAATTACTTCATCACATGATTACAATACAAGATCACAGTTAACACCACTTAAATCAAGCATGACAAGAGTGCTCACTTTTGATAGATTTGCAATAAGTTGCAGATACTATGCTAGATTAAATATAGCTCTGTGGACGATTTTTTTTGGTCCCAACAATATTTTTTTTACTTGTTGAGTGCTGTTAATACACAATAATTACCAAGGGTTAATGACTTTTATAGCTAGCGTTTCTATTTAATATCACTGCAAGATATGTATGTATGTATGTGGCAAACATTACACCCAATCTCTATTGTGTGACCAGAAAATAAAGACTTCATTTTGGCTGTACCGCTGTGCCAATCCATAAGATTTCAGAGAAAGTGTGGGATTCAAAAGGAGTGTGCTTTCATTAGGATATTTGAAAATTCTGCAAAAGAACATGAGAGGCAATTTTCTGTGAGATTTGTGCTACATAAACCATATGTAGCTTCTGGTATAAGTACAGCAACAGTTACCATCAAAAAGAGTGCCACTACTGCTATAGTACCAACTCCGGTGGTCACAGTCACTACACCAACTCCATTTGAAAGTAAGTGCAAATCCATTATAAAACAAATGTGATTTGATCAAGTCATCATTGACGAAGATAGTTGAAGAATAGCCTCCGAATGATCCTGTTTACTCTAATACTTTTCTCATAGATTTGAATAGCTCATTTCGCCTGGCTGTCGTGGAGTGTGGGCCATTACGCAGGATGGTGAATTATTCAATTGAGGGCGATAATATTGAGAACCTAAAAGATGCTATTGTTCAGTCGTTTGGAAGCCTTACTGGATTGGAATCTCGTCATATTGCTCTTCTTCAAGTCAAAGCTGACCAGTATGGAGATTATATTGATGTGCTGTCTGGATATCCAGCTATTTTACACAATAGCTTCATAAAAGTCATCACATATGATAGGGTGAGTATATAGCTATTATCTATATAATAATATTATAGTCTCGCCTAGCCAGACCCTCTACCTACCACTACAACCGGAAAGGGTCTTGTGACGTCAGTTCATAGTACCAGAATGTAATTAGTACTTTACCCGCGGTTAAAACCGTAAACGTAAAAGTACTGCACACATAATAACTTTCAATGCACAATGCTCGTACAAAGTATCTCTTGCACTGTGAGCTCAGGTGGATATAAGCTGAGCTATAACTGCCTTATAACACTATTACTTGTATGGCACTTATTGGTATACTATAAGCATAGATGCTATAAATAAGTTAGTATGTTGTACTTAGCACAATTAGGCATAGGATATAGTGTACCAATAAGCAACTGTAATAAGCTATGATTTTTACACAGTTTGGCAAAATGACATTATTACTGCTGTCACAAAATCGCCAGTTTTTTATCCGATCAAAGAGCAAAGCTTTCTATGTCTTACTTGTGTATTTACCATTTTATAAGCAATAAAATTACTCGTCCTGCAGCCCTTTCATGAATTCTAGTGTTTGGCATATTTGCAGCAAGTTCCACTGCCCTGTTCTTCTAGTACACACAAGTTTTGGGACCGCAGAAAAGAGCTGATTAAGTGGCTACGGTAACCAAAAATTGTTGACAACCACGACTGAAACCGCAACTTACACCTGAGATCTGAATGTTTTGAACTGGTACTATGTACTAATGCCATCAGACCGATTCCCAGCGTAGCTATAGGTAAAGGATCTGGCTATGCAAAACTAATACACTTGTATCTGTAACAATGATGACTGCATGCATGATGGGGTACGTGCTAGTTGGATTGATTTAAGTCCTCAATTATCAACCAACATTTACTATCGACTCTTTGTAATAATGTCATTGTACAGACGACATTATTAGATGAGCTTCTTGTAATCAATTTCTATTGTTGTAATAGAAATTGGCAATAGAAAATAGTATTTAGCTATCTCATTTATTTCTCGTATACATAGTTTCAGTGTGTGCCGAAGACTATTTGACCAGTGCCACGTACAAGATAGAAATATAATTTGGTTGAACTTTCTGAACTTGATGCTGTAATTGTAACTGTTTGTATGTATTACAGTTGTACTATAGTGTGTAATGTATTTCTGTCATTAATTCTGAATAAATTGGAAATTGTAATATTGCATCAGTGCACACAAAGTGCACTCATGAGCACCATGCAGCCACGAAAATAACAACAGTAATAATAATCATAACAAAAAAATGAACAGAAATAGTAATACTAATAATCTATATAATGCTTGTCTGTCAGTAACGACGTTGGTGTGTATTCACAAATAATTCATTAGCTGAGCCAATTTTGTAAAGAGTCAACAAAAATGAGTTGGTAAAGCGTCATCAGTACGAGTTGGTAAAGCGTCATCAGTATGAGTTGGTAAAGCGTCATCAGTATGAGTTGGTAAAGCGTCGTCAATAATGCCGCTGGTGGATCAACAAAAGTAAGTGGGCAACGACATTGTGTGTATTAATGAATAATTCATTCAATAACCAGGTTGGTAAAGTGTCACCAGTCATGACAATATTAGCAGTAGCTGTTAGTGTATCGATGACGACAGCTGTGTGTGTATTCATGAATATCTGGGTTGAAAAAAGGTGGACTTAAGTAACTAAACTAAAATAAACGATGTATAAAATACCTTATGAGTTTGCAAATGTTAGTACAAATGTTCTGCTGTATGGTGGGGGACATGCTAACACTAAATAATAGTAAATTGAACAGATTATACTTTAAAACTTCAATTCCTTGCTGCCAAGACAATAATAGTTCCTATAGCTAAAATTATGGATTTGTTCGTGAGTTATTATGAATCCTTAGCACCATGTCATCCTTTAATGTCTGAGGGAGTGTTTTAGTCCCAGCTCTTCAAAGTTTTACAATTTTACCTACCAAGTGATTGTCATTTTCATTTCTCACACACTTCTAGTATATCACTGACACCTACGCCTTATAAAGCTAGCCTATATATTTCATACATTCAGTCATTCTCGGCTGAAATAATTATAATAATAGCAATTTTTTTCTCTTTTTAACAGCCAATATTTTAATTAAGGGTTAAGTTATAATTAAAATATTGGCTGCTAGAAAGAGATAAATTCCTATTTCATACAATAAGGATTTTAAATTAATATTAATTAAACAGAAGTTCAGAAGTTTGGTGTGTCCCAAAGTCTAGCCTTTTTCAGGGCCTGCAACTTGAATGGTCGACAGGTGGTGTTCCTTTTATATCATCAAGACATTTTACCAAATTATGTTGTTGCACGGCCAAAAAGAAATTTATGTGCAAAAATAATAAAAAGGTAACATTAAGTTAGTCTCGCGTAGCCAGACCCTTTACCAACCATAACCACTACGCGGGGAAGGAAAGGGTCTAGGAACATATAATACAATGACCTGTTCAGCAGCACCCCAAAAAGGGTACTTTAATTATCACATTCCAACGCTTGCAGTAGCCAATGACGTCACAGCCACGTCCAGGTAGCAGGTCTCCTATTCATGCTCGTATGTTTATTGCTTGCCAGGAGTGCTGATGTTGACGTGACACAGTGTACCGCAAGCTTTCTGGAATGTGATAGTTGAGCACCCTTTTTGGGGTGCTGCTGAACAAGTCATTTTATTGTATGTTCCCAGACCCTTTCCTTCCCCGCGTAGGGTTAGGGTTGATAAAGAGTCTGGCTACGCGAGACTAACATTAAGTTACTTTGCTTGAAGTCAATATTCTTTAATTTCAGGCCCGCAGCCAGGATGTTCAAAAGGGGGTAGGGTCATTTAAAATGCATACATATCCACACCCACTTAATAGCCACATAACCACACCCACTTAATAGCCACACCTTTCTTTAATGAGTTGCAATAAACAAGACAATAATTTTATCATGTTGGTAGTGAATATTTATAAACAAAATAATAAGCTCGCATCTCCAGTTTGCAGCATGGATGAATGTTTTATATAGTTTCTCAAGTCTGAATAATTGGGGACAATCTGGAATATCACATCAGCAGACTGTAAGTTTAAATCACTTTTTACACTGTGCAGTTCAGTGACTGAATGAAAAATACAACTTTGTAAAATTCCTTTCCAGTGATTTACGTGCAGTACACAGGGTTCAATCTAGTAAGGGGAGAAGGGGGGAGGGGGAAGCTCTTCCCACTAACTTACCACATTCTCCCCTCCCCCCACAAATTCTCAGCTTTCACTTCCCTAAAACATGCATACTGTGTGTAGTATGTCATTAGTGAATTCAAAATTAAAAATTAAAAAACTTAGTTCAAATAATTTCATGTTTATTTTTCTCAATGGTTCAAACTTTCGTAACTAAGTATATTTCAAGCGTGCCCCTCCCCCCAACCCCCAAACAAAATTTATTACGTTGATATCTTCCACAGTAGCTGACTGCATCCTACCTGAAGTGGAACTCTCCCTTGAACTGTCAGACAATACTGTGAATGAGGAAATCGAGAGATCAAACAGAGCACTACTGATTTGTGCAGTAGCAAGAGATTTATTGTTTCCACTTGAGGCTACCATTCATGTCCATAATGGATCTGCAGTAGGTATGTCATGGGTTTTTACTCCACATGTAAATACTACTGCACATAGTAAGTGTGTCAATTTAATGGGAATGTTTGACTTATATATATATATATATACGCAGCTAACAGACAATTTTATGATCTGATTTTAATTTATACATACTTGACAGTTTATTTCTAGTTGAATGTATAAATCTGAAGGTATGGCTTTTTTTAAATATAATTGTTGTTTGTAATGTTATATAGTCAAGTTACATACAGTACATGTATTACAGAAAATGAAGACTACACTACTGAATGGCCAGGCATTTAAATTTTTGAGAAAATCTGGAACTCAAAAGGAATGTATATCTATAAGAATAGTTGATGATTCTATGAATGAAAATGATGAGCAGTTTTCAGTGACTCTTTCTGCTGCAAACCCTTACAGAGTATCTGGCATTAGCAAGGCTACAGTTAATATTGTGGAGATTGCAACTACTGCAGCTCTACCCACATCTGGTGGAGACAGTGCAGCAGTAACACCCTCAAAGGCTGAAAGTAAGTGGATATATTGTATTATGTATATAGAATTCAAAATAATAAAAAATAATGGGAAAACATAATATATTGTAAAAAAACATTCCAACAAAGAATTGAATACAACTTGAAAAAAGCAGACCATATGGTATCAGACCTTTAGTGTGCATTTTATTATATATAATATATATTATATGACTGTAGATATTTTATAGTAGTCTATTACACACTTGTCAGAATGTGAAAGGCAAGATATTTAATCATAAACTTTATTTTCACAAGCTATAAATGAGTGAAAATATTAGTCTGCTTGTAAAATAATCACCATATTACACTATGACCATTTATATTATATATACATATTTATTCCACCCTAGATATCTTCACAATGATTGTGAAATAACTCACAGATATTTCAAGCTATTATTTCACTGTACTGCTGCAAGCTCATTACCCTTGTAGTTATAGCAACCAGCCAAACTTTTCAATTTTCTAGTTTTTACAGCTACCTTACTCTGGTGTACCCTGCTCAACAGGGTTAGAGCAGCTGCTATAATATCAGCTGGGGGTGTGGGTAGCCCCTACAACCAACTTTAGACTGTGAGTTACCCTTCCTCTAGTACTAACTACAGTAGTGAAGGTATCTAGTGTGGAATAAACCACTTATTCCACTTCTCAGAGTGTTATGGTGAGATATTTCACTCTCAGACTTTATTTTCACTCACCTCTGGCTCTGAAAATAAATTAGCCTGCTTGTGAAATATCTCACCATATCACACTCTGACTCATGTAATAAGTACTATATATATCTAAATGCACATGTGAAGTCTAAGTGGCATTGAGTTGAGTGATGCTTGTGAGTGGGTAAATAAGATGATGGTAAACTTGTAGCAGCCATAGTAATGGCTCTGCTATTAGCAATAATTTCCTTACTGTGTTCTGCTTTTATGATATCTTCTTGTAGATTCAGTAAACAATTCTTCCAAAATTGCTATTGTGGAATGCAGAGATTTATGTTGACCAGTTACTTATGTAAGTGAAAGAAATGATACTGGAAACTTAAAAGATGCAATTGTCAAATCATTTGGGGAACTGACTCTGCTGACACTCGGCCATATTGCAATTCTTCAGGCAAAGTCTGAGATATACAATCAATTTATAGATATTTTTGAGTCCACATCGATCCCAGATCTGGTTTTGTGAAAGTTATTACATACGAAGGGGTGAGTTACCTTTAATTCAATATATGTATTAGGGTTTGTGGTCTTTCAATGTATTTTTGTAAATTGAGTTAAATTATTAATATTTTTTTGCTATCTGTTTGCTTGTTTTTTAGTCTTTTTGTGCACCAAGGAAGAAATTTAAACAATGATTGTTTTATTTCAGACATGAAGTAACTGGTAATTAGCTATTCATTTTGAATTATAAAAAAATGTTGTTCGTTTGTTTGTTGATTATTTTTCATTTATGATTGTAAGTATTTTCAGTGTGATGGCAACTGAAACAAAATCACTGGTAGGGTGTAAATCCACCACACGTTGTAGGTAGGTAGTGTTCAGACGTCGGTATTACGGTGAAGCTGGCTCCAAACTGACACAGTCAAGCCCGGGTACAGACAGGATATTGCTATGGGCAGCCTTCTCCTTAAGATTCTTCGGCTTCCTAAGAGTTGGTGAATTTACACGTGTGTCTCAGTCGATGTCTATGTACATGCCAATATCCATCAATGATGTTTTGGTTGACTTTCCTGATAGCCCCTCCCACCCTGCAAGTTAGGTTGAGGATATCTAAGATAGGACCAATACTTGTGAATTTGCCGCAAGATCTGTGGTGTAATGAGAGGCCTTTAGCTCTAGCCTTAGCCACCCAAGACGACACCTGCCAGTCAGAACATAGCCAAGCTGAGGAACCGGTACACTAGAGGGATCAGGGAACCCATTAGATATATGGAGGTGCTGAATTGCCGCTAAGTATGACCTTACTGCTCCATATGATAAGTGTTCCATGGCCAATGAGGCTACAAATCAACACAATGTCAACTCTGATGCTGGCAATGGAGTCAGGGCAGGCTGCCGACATAAAGTAAGGTACCGTCTCTGGCCTGATTCATACACTCTTCATGTTGACTGTACAAATTCCATTCTCAAAGAGTCAGTAAACAACATTGCCAGGCCTTGGTGCCCGGCCTGTCCACTACTAGGAGTTAATGTATGTGTGTTGGCACTTGAGTCTTCAGAATCTGTGACACAACAGTGGATGCAAGATCAGCTCTATCTCTAGATAATGCATCCGCCACTGTATTGACTACTCGTGGCACATGCTCAGCAGAGAATTGAAAACCATAAAATGTCCCATACAAGAATACACATCTTAATTTATGCATCATGTGAAGAAGCATAATGAATAAACAAACACAAAATATAGACTAAATTATACATATTAAATGGCTTCCAAAAAGTTGAGTGGGGGGGGGGGGGGGGGGGGGGGGGGGCGACTATGGTTGCAAAGGAAGGGTGAAAAGGGAGAGGGACTTTTCTTATTATATACTTTTTAATTTTATAATAAAGAAAAAGAGAACAAAAATTAAGTTTTTAGCTTAAAACCATTTTGGGCAAGAAGCATAATGAACAAACAAACACAAAATATAGACTAAATTATACACTCAAACTCCCCTTATCCAGACTCCCCAGTTCAGGGCACTCCCCTCTACTGGGCACCCCAATACTGCATTATAGGTGTGGTAATCAGCCAAGTATACAGTGTATGTATGTACCCAGAGTTGTAGAATCAACTTACAGCTGCTGGTTTGAGTACAAAGGGTACAGTAAATTTACAGCAGCTGGATTATCTTCCCAGCTGGGCTCTCCCACCCTGTTCACCCAGATAAAAAATGTCTACTCTACTAAGCAGCCTACTAAGCATGGCAATAGCAAAGGAAAAGGTGTGTGCTGTCCTCAGATACAAGTAGCTATTCCTCAAAGTATGTATAATTGTAATAAGTTATTACAATTCTTATATATTAAAATACAAGTGCAGCAGTCATTATTAGGGGAATTTGAGTGTACATGTAACAAATCAACTAACAGCAGGAAGTTGAGGTTTACAAAAATATTTGTACTATGTGCATCAGAAATGCTAACTTTTTTTACTATGTTGATTGTATCCAGTTTATCAGTTATTTCTTTGTGAAGCAAAAAATACAGTAGTTAATTTTTTTCTGCATGAATTATGAATGAGGTTAATAATTACTCGACTAAATAAATCACACACTTATTTATTGCTACATGGAATTGTTACTCGAAATAGGTCATTATGTGCTTGTGTGAGTTTGTCTCTTATCCTCCATAGTTCCACATTTCATGTGAACTTTATGAGCATTCTTTGTAATCATTTTCCATATTTTCTTGATGGAGAGTGGCATATGACTCATTGGTAGTCATGACAACTTCAGCAGGAGGCACTAGTCTATTGTAAGACATATTGGATGTCATGTGGCTAACTTGATGATCCATATTATACTTATTGCTTGTCATAGCAATAACTGCAGGAAACCTGTTTGAGGGGTTCTGAGGTGCATTTTGAGTGATTTCTTTAAAGTCTTTCTTTTCTTGATGCCGCTTGTAACCTACATTAAAAAATGAAGCTAAATAATTGTTTCAATCACACATTTTTATTAGTGAGCTTGTATTGTATTTCTACATCTGATACCTCAATGGTGCTTACCTATTTTTACTCGTCTTTTACACAGATAGATGAGAAAGACTGTTAGAACCAGAATGTAGACAGTGAGAATTGCAAGCATTGCTCCACTCACTGTGCCAATCATTGTAACATTAGTACTTCCAAATTTTGTGCTTGTCTCACTGAATATCTTTGGTGGTTGACTTTGGAAGAAATCTGTATGATCAGAAAAAGACTTCTGAAAGAAATAGGAGTGGTTAAGAAGTAAACGAAAGGGTGTACAGATTTGAGCCCATAGTGTATGTCTAACCCCCCAATCTCCTATCCTTGCAATGTTGCTACTCTGTACACATACCTTGAAGGAAACATTCTACTGGAATAGCAGTGGTTGGGAAGGAGAGGTTGAATAGTGGAGCATGTATTGAGAGTAAGTTATAAAAATGGTCTTCATTTCTTACGACTCTAGAAATCAATGTGATTCTTCCAGTCTGGTTGTTGTGGGTGTGGTTTAACTCTTGTGCGTATACTTGAGATGTGAATGTTTCGGAGACCTCCTCCTCCTCATCGTAATCCGTCACATTCAATGTCACCTCTCTGTTGCAGCTATCAATGGACAGAGACAGACTCCAGTCACTTGTGGAACAAGTTAAGATATCACAGGTATTCGAGTTGATGCTACAGGTTGCAGAGAAATGAATGAAGTTATTAACACCATCACAGAGACTTGAAGGTTGCTGTTCTGTTATGACTAAACAAAATATAGAAAGTTCCAGTAGTAAATTTGCAGCAATGGAGTTAAAGCTCTTGATAAAACAGCTGGAATACACACTAAAACTTGACTTACCTATGCCATATATTATTATGCACTTATGTTAAAATGTGCTTGAATTAGGTATATAATGTAGCTATAAACAAACCATTGTAGTCGGTGATGACAATGGTTGTTGTCTGAGGATCTCTTGTCAATCTCTGAAGTTCATTATTAACAATAAATATTGTAAAATTCTTCACTTCTTCGTACTCAATATCTTTTATAAGAGTTACAATATAACATTTCTTGCTGCTAGAGTTGCTGGTTATAGGAAAAATGAGAACATTGTCAGGAAAACTGAAATCTGAAATAATTTAATGAGAATGTGTTAGTAGTTAATATACTAGTCAGAATTTACCTTTGCCTCTGATGGCTGTTCCTTCTACTGCTCTGATTGAAGATTGTTGCAAGACAGCCTCTAGATACCCAGTGAGTGTGACACATACCCTAAGCTGTCCATCTCCTTCTCCAACAGTGTAAGAAGATTGCTCCCATCCTATGACAACTCCTATTTGTAACAGTAAAGGTTTGCCTTTCATGCTGACAAATTATTTTTAGTTCACTTTTTATAACTACATTCAAATTTTGTGCATAAGTAACAAGGCCATGAGGTTTTAACCATTTATAGTTACCAAAAGTATGCTGACATATTAAAAAAGCTACAATAGGAATTTTCACAACTTAGAAATGATTTCCAACTAATCAAATTCCTGAATAATTTTACTCTAAATACCGCTGTGTGTTAGCAAAATAGTTTGAGTCAATTGGTTTTTTCAAGACAGTATACTCAAGCTTATGCTCCTTGAGGTATGGAAAACAATAGAAGAGAGAAAGGAACTTAATTCTTTCAAGAAAAAATCTCAACTGGCCACTAATTATCAAACTCACTCTCATCATCATCCAGGACTATGATAACGAAGTTAGGAGATAGTGTGACCATGTTATCAGTGGTAGTCAGGTTCACATAAAACTCCTCTCTCACTTCATAGTTGTCATCGTTTATGATGGTTAAATTGAAACAGTGTCTTGAGCTGTTAGGAGTAAACAGAAAATGGCGAGGTGTTTCTTCATAGTCAATATTTCCTACAAGTACAATATGTTCCATGGGTTGAGATATTGATCTAATTGTGTGTCCCTTTTGCTAATGTAGTATGCATGCTGATGTCATTTGGAAGCCGACTAGCACGAGTTAAAGTAAAGAGTGTGTGTTTAGGAAGTAAAATAATGTAAGATCAGAGTCTGTCAGAACTAACTGGGTCATTCAACTAGAAAGACAAGCAGTATACAATCTATGCTATGGGAGGTAGTCTCTAGCATGTACAAAATTAATCTTGTGCACAGTGTAATCCAGTCCATCTTACCATAAGCACTGCGATCTTGATAGGCAATGTCTATATTTGCTGCATAGTGAGAGGGACTGGTATCCATCACACTAGCACATCGAAGCTTGTTGCCAATTGCTTCAGGTACCAGCATCCTCCTACCTCCTTCCAATCCAATGGTCACAGCATTTGACAGAGGGAAACTTAATATAACTGATGGCAGTAGAACATTTATTAGCCGAGTCATGGAGCTCTGCCGACTTTAGCAATGATGTCGTACAGATTCTAACGATTAAGAGAAGTACCAACACAAATACCACTATTATTGGCAAGAGAACATGAAGTTGTAAACAGCAGAATATAGACACAATTTTGGGAAAGAAAAGTTAATAGAGCCACTCCCCAATCAAGCTCTGACATTATATTCTACTTTTTCGGCTATTCTTAAAGGCAGATTGTGCACAGATTTATAATATTATTATAAATGCTTGGTAAACCAGAGCAAAACAATTTCAATCTCATGTCATGTAATTTGAAAGCAATTAGCTATATATAACTCTATGGTCAGGGTTCTATCTGGGGTTAAGAGGTGGGGGGAAGGATGGTATCTAGTGTGATGTTAAGGCTGAACCCAGTGTAGCATTAGCTCCTGCAACATTGTCAATAGCAAATTTAATGTTAATAACTTGAATTCTGGGCAGATGGACTTGTCTACCTTCCAAAGCATCCACAAAAATTAACAAATAATAGGTATCATCTCATCTTTTCAAAAACAGACAAGTATCATTAACATCGGAATTCTCCTGTAATACAAGATGTTAGTACAAATTTGAAGCTCCCAACATTATTAGGATTAATGCACTATGTTGTGTGGCACAGTGGTGCTTAGTAGGTAGACTATTATTTGGACTGTATGTGTTAGGGTAAAATACTGTATGCAGTGTGTATTCAATGTAATAGCTAATAGAATTTCTTTTCACAGTGCTAAGTAGGTGACTACTCTTTGACTAGATTGCTTGTCTAAATTAATTAGATAATTAGTATGGTTTTAACTGGATAATTACTACTCTGGATTTCATGAATTAAATGAACTTTAACCTTTAAATGCAATTGACTGTAATACCAACTAGCTAATGTATGTTTCTCAATTCTATTTAATCAGCTTGATAAAACAATCCATTCATTAGCTACTTGTGATTATGTAAACACATCTGTTCATATCTTCTGATTATAGAAACTCATCTATTCACTTCTAACAGTATAAATAATTTTGATGTCAAAGGATTGCTGTGTACAAAGAAAAAAATCAATACAATGAAACTATCATCCCATATACAGAAAGCAGCATATGAGTAATTGTGATTTGAACTTAACAAATGTAATTTTGTCCCTATCATTCACATTATTTGTTATTATTATTATTTATTGTTGTTATTATGAGGTAATAGTAGGATGGTAGTTCATTGTTACAAAGCAGAAAGCAAGGACGTCGCATGTGGTCAAAACAAAATTAGCCCCTCTCATCCACTCCTCTCATTATGCAGGAAAGGAAGACCATTAATTATTAGACTATACTAGTGATATTTATGTGTGAATAGATACTGGCGTTGCAATGTGACACTGACGTGAACTCCACTCTTTGGAGTATGATAACTCAATGGTTATTGCACTTCTCTCTCAGGTACACACATTGCGTAGTTAGGGCAAGGTCCTACTCAGTTATCAGGAAGGGATTTAGATGTGAGTTTAGAGAATGTGTACATACACTCCCATAATACAGACAAACTTGAGTTACCAGGACTATTGAGTTTGAAGTATGTAAGGAATGTGGAGCAATACGACTGTATGTGCTGGCACGAACTAGTGTGGGTGTGTTAGCAGGGATAAGTAGGGGTGAGCTAGCAGGACTCTGGTTGGGGTGTAGGACCAGGTACCCAGTAATGGCTTGGATGAAGGTTTCTGTGCATTACCATTCTCCCTCCTTCCACGAAAGGTTATAGAGGTGAGTATGGCAGGGGTAGGTGTAGGCGGTGGAGTTTAGTGTGAGCAATCATGAGGTTAATTTCTACACTTATTTATTGCTACACGAAATTGTTATGACACAATCACTCAAAATAGGTCATTATGTGCTTGTATGAGTTTGTCTCTTCTCCATAGTTCCACATTTCATGTGAATTTTACGATAATTCTTCATAATCATTATCCACATTGTCTTGATGGGGAGTGGCATACGATTCATTGATAGTCATGACAACTTGAGCTGGAGGCACTATTTGGAGTCTATTATAAGACATCTTGGATGTCATGTGGCTAACTTGATGATCCAAATAACATGTATTGGTTGTCATAGTAATAACTGTAGGAGAATTGTTTGTGGGATTCTGAGGTGTATCTTGAGCAATTTCTTCATAGTCTTCTTCATCTTGCATATGATGCTGTTTAATTTCACAACCTGCATTAAATAATATAGCTAACAACAATAATTATCTAATGAATTTATTTAGTGAACTTGTATTGGATTTCTATAATAGTATAATGTTCCTCTGCCTTCATTGACATGTTATAGCTATTCTATATTTAATCTATATAATAATACACTTGTCTGTCAGTAACAACCAACAGTGTGTAGTCATGAATAATTCATGAGCCAAAACTGTTTGGTAAAGCATCATCCTTAGCTGAATGGGTAAAGTAGAAGATGAAGTTTCAAAATGGAAGGCAAAAGTTTCACAAAGGAAGGCAAAAGTTTCACAAAGCCCATATCGACAATAAAAAAGGACAGAGACTGAGAAGCATGAGTGATCGACAAAGGAGGACAATGAGGGTCTCCATGATTCAGAAGAAAGAGCTGAAGAGAGCAAAGTAGAGGGATAAGAAAGCTGAGATAATTCAGAATAAAAGACAACACATTTTACCACTTTATGAGTCAGAGTGTGATATGGTGTAATATTTCAAGAGCAGGCTAATTTATTTTCATAGCCAGAGGCGAGTGAAAATAAAGCCTGAGAGTGAAATATCTAGCCATATCACTCTGCCTGAGTGTATGGTTTATTCCACACTAGATATCTTCACTACTGTAGTTTGTACTAGGACTGGTAACTAACTCACTGGTAAAGTTGGTTCAAGGGGCTCCCCACACCCCCAGCTGATATTTTAGCAGCTGCTGCTCTAACCAGGTTGAGTAGGCTACACCAGAGGAAGGTAGATGTAAAAACCGGGCTAAGTGGCTAGTTTGGCTGGTTGCTATAACTACTAGGGTAATGAGCTTGCAATACAGCGTGAAATAACAACTTGAAATATCGGTGATACCTAAGACATTATTGTGAAGATATCTAGGGTGGAATAAATATATACATTACATCTACATCTAAATGGTGCTTACCTATTACTCCTCGTCTTCTACACAGATAGATGAGAAAAACTGTTAGAACCAGAATGTAGACAGTGAGAATTGCAAGCATTGCTCCACTACTTCCAAATTTTGTGCTGGTCTCGTTGAATGATGGTTGACTTTGGAATGAATCTATTATTGGGAAAAGAGTGCTGAAAAATGGGAGTAGTTGACGAATGAATTTGTACAAATTTGAGTCAATGGTGTATGCATGAGTATAATATATATACATATACGTAGGCTATTGTACGAGTAACATAATTATATAATGTGAACTTTCGGGAGTAGTAAATAGGTGATAATTGGATCATTAGGAAGTGATAAGAGGTGCATGTTGCAAAAATCAATGAGGCATAACCATGAGCAAAACAACAATAAACCAGCTGATTCCAAAGCTCAAAGTTCACACTCCTTCCCCCTTCTTTTGCAGCAAACTGGTTTGACATGGCTCTAGATAAAGCATCCGCATTTCCATTATCCCTGCCTGGTTGATGGCAGACAATGAAGTTGAAGGGTTGAAGAAACAAGCTCCAGCATGTCAATCTAGAATTGTTCTCTTGGAGGCAGTCGAGCCATTCCAGAGCCTGGTGGTCAATCACAATAATAAACTACCAACCCAGCAAATATACTCTATAAAGCATTAGTGGCTAATTGAATTGCCAAAAGTTCTTTTTCCAGTGTTGTGTACTTCTGTTCTCTAAGTAATAGTTTCTGGCTATAGTAACTCACAGGGTGTTCCTCACCCTGATCATCCATTTGAGTCAGAGCTGCTCCCACTCCTCTATTTGAGGCATCCGTCTGCCATATGAGCTGACGCGAGAAATCTGGACTTCTTAGCACTGGTGCGGAACACAGCAATTTCTTTAGCTGGCTGAAAGCAGCTTCACTGTGGGAGTCCCAATGAACTGATTAGGTGCTGTCTTCTTTGTCAAATCTGTTAGAGGGAGAGCAAATGTGGCCTAATTTGGTATAAACTTTCTATAATACCAAGTGAGGCCTAAAAAGGCTCGAACATCAGTCTTGGTCTGTGAAGTACTGAAGTCTTGCATTGCTTTCACTTCATCTAGTGCTGGCCTGACAATACCACTTCCAACAATGTGACCTAAATCACTACATGTTTCCCTAGCACACTGGCACTTCTTTGATTTCGCTGTCAACCTTGCATCTTTCAATCTCTGTAACACCTGCCGGAAATGTTGAAGATGATCCTCCCATGAATCACTGAAAATTACCAAGTCATCTATATAGGCTGTTGACAACTCGTTAAGTCCTTGCACTAGTCGATCCAATAGTCGCTGAAATGTAACCAGTACTCCCTGTAGCCCAAATAACACACGTTTAAACTGAAATAATCCAAATGGAGTAATGAAAGCAGGTTTAGCTCTATCACCCTCTGCTACTGGAACTTGCCAATATCCTCAAGTTAGATCCAAAGTTGTAATGAAAGAAACCTTGCCCAACTGATCAATCATGTCACCTATTCTCAGCATAGAATAAGCATCTGATACTGACACACCATTCAGCCGACGATAGTCAACACAGAGTCTCAATCCTCCATCCTTTTTCTTCACTAACACTATGGGTGCTGCCCATTCACTCACTGTATGATGATTCGATAATACCCTGTGATAGCATTTCTTTTAATTCCTTCTCTACTTCAGTTCGATAAGCTTGAGGAATCCTGTACAGAGATAGTCTCACTGGTCGTGCCAATCCCATCTCAATTTTGTGTTCTGCTAGAGATGTGCACCCTGGTTGATTTAGAAACACTTGGGCAAACTTCTCCAAGAGAATATTTTAACCGTCCCTTCTGCTGAATTGTTAATCGGCCACTAATAGTAGGCTGATCGCCGGGTTTGCTATCTTTCCATAATACAATATCATGATCTTCTTGCACATTCGCGTCATATCGACAAAGTAGTTGGAACTATAGAGGCCATGTAAATTTTAAATTCCTTCAACATGTTCACGTGAAATACTTGCCTTTTCTTCCTGTGATCATGCATATCCACCAAGTAATTCACCTTTCCAGTTTGCTTGATCATCTGATATGGTCCCTGCCATTGAGCCAGTAGCTTGCTCACAGAAGTTGGGAGAAGGATGAGAACTGGATCTCCAGGTTATCCTGGCATTCCTATCATATCAGCACTTCTGTTTGCCTTGTGCCTTGGTAAGATTTTCTTGCACTTAGGCTTCTCTTGGGTGGACAATACATGATATGACATTCTCGCTACTCTTTCTATCTGCTTCCCAGGATTCCTTAAGTATATCAAGTGGCCCCCCGCACAGTCCTTCCATAGAGCAATTCAAATGGGGAGAACCCTGTTGATGCTTGTGGAACCTCCTGGTATGTGAACAAGAGATAGGAATCCATTTTTCCCAGTCTTTACCTTCCTTGGCTACTGATTTCCTCAGCATGTTTTTCAATGTCTGATTGAATCACTCTACCATACCATTGGTTTGTGGGTGGTATGGACTGGCGTGAATGGACTGAATATATAGTAACCGATAGAGTTCTGCCAACAGTTGTGATGTAAAGTTACTTCCTTGATCGGTTAAGATCTCTTCTTCTATGCAAACCCGAGCAAATATCCTGATAGCTCCTCAGCTGTGTGTGTCACATCAATACTTTTAGAGGTACTGCTTCTGGGTAACGTGTTGCATAACCATATAGTACCAGAATATATATGTAGCCAGACATACTGCAAGGTAATGGTCCCGCAATATCCATAGCCACTTTCTTAAATGGCTCTGTGATAATCGGCAATGGTATAAGAGGGGCTGGAGCAACCTTGCAGCTAGGTGACCTTTGACATATCTCGCAGCACCTGCAGAATTTTTCTATGTCCTTGAAAACTGTGGGTCAATAGAACCGTCATAAAATACGCTGTCTGGTCTTATCTGTCTCCATATGACCTGCCAATGGAATCTCATGGCCTAGCTTGAGAACTGCTCGTCTGCAGGCTTTGGGTAGCACTAGCTGCTCAATTCCATATTCTTCTCCTCGTCCAGGAGGAATCCATCTCCGGTAAAGTAATTCATCACAAAAAAAATGATCAGTATCATGCTGTTCTGCTGCTTGTCACATCTTCTCCAATGAAGCATCCATATCTTGCAGTTGCTGGAGTTCCTCAGCTGAAAGCTCCAGAGTATCTCCAAAAGCTTTAGTATGGGCTGATGCTTGACCTCGCAAGTTCCCAATTTCTTGTCTGAGTTTACAACGTTGATACTGTGTTAGAGTGCTTGGTACATCCCTGAATGATTGAGTACTCCTTAGGTTTGGCTTAGCTCCTGATAACACCTCTCCCTCACGTCACAATATTTCCTCCTCCAGCTGTTTCTTAGCTTGTGCTCTAGTGACAACCACCATAGCGTCACTTGTACTCAGTTGTGGAGGATTGATTACAGCACTACTGCTAAGTAGCTGTTTCAGCTGCGGCACATCTCCCCCAAAGAGGACTACACTGGTAATGTGTCAGATATCGCAGCTCCAACCTCAATTGGCATTCCATTGACTTCCATTTTAACCATGGCTAAGGAATAGAGAACAGTATCACCATGAGCACATCTAATTATTGCAACGTCTCCCTCAAGGATGTTTTTCAGTAGTACCAGCTCCTGATGCACCATTGTTCATTTGCATCCCGTGTCCACAACAGTTCTCTCAACAGGTAAACCTTCGACTTGACCAACTGCATTGCCAGTTGTCTAGCATTGAAGAAGGGGCTGCTCCCTCACACAGCATTGCACACTCACTGGGGCAATTAATAGATATATGACCCTCATCCCTGCAGTTAAAACATTTTGACTGGAGGCCTGTTTCTGTACCCTTGATTTGTGGATGTGTCCCATGGCTCCTATGCCCATCTTGAGTAGTCCTTGATATGTCCACTTGGCTGCCACCTTCTATTTATTTTGCCTAGAGCTTCCGACATTTCTCTCGCACGTGACTTGGAATCTTACAGAAACTGCAAAATCTCCTTCAAACTCCAGCTGATGCCTTCTTAATCTTGTGCTCACTAGCCTTCACTGGTATATCTCAGTTTCGTGGCCTCTTCATAGTCATCAGTTAGCTCACCAGAAGCCACCTTATCTCTTACCCAGGCTCTTTTCTAAATTGGGAGAGTATCCAGAAACTGTTCCAATGCAACCTGCTCCTTAACTTCTTCCATACTTTCCACTTTTTCAACCACTTCGTCTACAAATCAAACAACCTAATAGCAAGCTCCTTATTGGTCTCACCGTCTTTTCTCTTTGCTGCTCTAAACTGTCATCGATATGCCTCTTTGTTAACTCCATATCACACTAAAATAGCTGTTTTCACTCCATCATACCCATTGTATTCCTCCGGGGTTAGTGTGGCAAACACCTGTTGCGCCTTTCCTGTGAGTTGTGCAGCAAGGTAGTAGCTCCTTCACTACTTTGTAAGCTTCCACTTCCCTTATCTATTAGAACGTGACCAGGTAAGACCCAACGTCATCCAGCTCTGTCAACGGCACTAACTTAACTTGCGGTCCACTATTTACCACAGTTATATCCGCAGCAGCGGGAGCTGAAGTTTTGTGTGAATTAATGACAAAGCCTTCATCTGATTCTGCATTTCCCGGATCCGCTAATCGTTTTCTTGTTCTCTGGTCCTGCAATCGTCCACTATTTCTTGCTCTCATTTGTGACGGTCATCCATCAGTTACTTCATCATTCTCTCCATGCTTTGTAGTGCCTGGTCCATCGTTGGTGGACATGTTTGCTGCACTGACCTTGTTGCCATTCACAAGTACACTGGCTCTTAGGTCAGATTGTAGTCTATCGATCATGATCCCACCATGCTGCCACCAAATGTGAACTCTCGGGAGTACTGAGGGATAGGTGGGAGTAGTTGGCTAGCTCTAGCTACCTCTAGCAACCCCAACTGAGAGAATCCAATAGCAATTTCCCTGTTCTCAATTTATGACTGTTTAGTGTTACACAGCAAAGTGAATAGGTGATAATTGGTTCATCAGAAAGTGATGAGGTGCATGTTGCATAAATTGATGAGGCATACCATGAACAAAATAACAATAAGCCAGCTGATTCCAAAGTTCAAAGTTCACCATATAATTATTATAATTAGAATGATGAAATTAATAAATCTTGGTGAAAATGTTTGGTCTTAGCAACTAGCAAAGCTGGTTAGCCTATGGATAGAAATAAACTTTTGTACTGTAATGCATTGGTGCGGACTCAAGTTAGAAAGTTGGCACGACCTCTTGTCAGCATAATGTAGACATCAATATAGAATATATGGTTATAAGGTGAACATATTTCAACTGCATCAGAATGCCACTAAAAGGTGAACAACTATCTACAATACAGGGATGATGTAAATAAACACTGAATTGCATTGGTAAACTATGTATTTAGCTTAGTTACGTCAAGTTACATTTTTCACAAAAAAATAAGTGGTTTTCATGAGAGTAAATTGGTTTGTGGTATATAGTGCCCCCCCCCCCCCACTTTGAGTCTGCATCCATCACTCCTGTAATAGGTATGTAGGCCTTGATAATACTTTTAAATTATAACAGGTAACCAAAATTATTGAGAATAATATACTAGGTGTAGACAAAATTTTACACAACTTGACCTCTCTCATTACCATACATAATTTCTTTACCCTTGTACAGTACCAGGCTGCTTGAACTCCAAAAAAATTGGGTAGGCCAGGAAGTGGGTGTGGCATAAAACTAGAGTGAGTGTGCCAATGATTAAGGGTAGCAGGGTATGTTTAATAGTAGCCATTATTCAAAGTGAAATAACACATGTAAATAATTTATTATATTATATAAAATTAAGAAAATAAGAATTGAAATATTAAAAAAATGAGTTTGGACTAATAATTCTGGATAATTACACAGATTCAGTGTCTTTATGAAAAGGATATTGAGGGTTCTAAGAAAACAGCAAATAAAAATTTAAAGAATATAAGAATAGAAATAGTAGAATAAGTATTAAAAAGGGATAATATCAAGACCTAAAGGATGAGATGTTAAACAAAGTTTTATTATTCTTGCTAACAAAAGGCACAATGAAAACCATTTTATCTGTTGAATGTCTATATTAAGAAGCTTTAAAGACTGTAAGCAAGAGATAACATAGACAATTTGCACAAATTTGTGCACCTCTTATAGCGTCTCGCTTCCCTGTGTTTGCCAATGAATTGAAATACAGCCAAGCCCTCAGTTTGATTAATGCCGTAGGTTATAGGGTAATTGAATACATCCTGGCAATTTGATTGTGGGGACTCATAGGTAGCATCATACGTGAGCATGAGACATACACACACTCACTGAGTTTAATGATGAGTTTGAATGGCATAGTTATTGAAGTGCAGATAGTATTCACAAGATGTTGAAGTGTCATTATTCGTGGGCATGACACTAGCTACTTACAGCTGCTTTTTTAAAGAAAAGAATAATAAGGAAGTCATTATTTTGCGTGTCTGGGATACATGACCACTTGACATTTAAAACCCAGACTACATAGTATGTTTGTTGACACAGTTATCAACCACTTGACTTTCTTTATGCACACTGTGGCATTAAGAGAGGGTAGTAGTTTAACAAGGAAGTAACAACTAATAAAGTGAAGCTAGAAGGATTGACTAGAAACATGAACATCTTGGGAAAGAACACTATTTCTTGGGGCTGAAGTTTGTATAGGATGAAGAGTACAAATGGAGCTGTCAAATTACATTGACAAGATTTTAAGAGGATGGTCAAAGGCATGATCACAAGAATATACGTAAATACTAAACTGAAAGTAGCGACAGTGATAAGATGGGAGTGAGATTAAGGTATTTATAAACAGAATGTTTTGTTAACAATGCTTCCCGAATTATAAATTGTTTACCTTAGGCTGCTTCTAAATAATGATCTGAATGCTACAGGACCCCACCCAGCTAGGTCTTACAAATTTATTGGAGTTGAATTAGTGGTGGTGGTACATTATCTTGGTTAATGCACTGTTTGTCATAGCTGTTCTTACTTGAAAAATCTATTGCCCATTATGTTAAGTCACCAAAAGAATATTACAATGTAATTATTGTGTTGGTATATCCAGTGAACACGTGTGTTTGAGAGTGTTGTGTGTTACATCTGCTGTTTAGCCAAGCTAAGAATATTTTAAAGCAAACAATAAATATATGAACTGCCTTTGCTTTATAGGCTTCCTCCCAGTTTATTTCATTAGTAATCTACTCTTATATAGGGTTAGGCTCTAGACAGTACAATAAATAATTCCTTTGAAATGCTTGCTTTTTCAAGTCCCAAAACCTTGCTGTGAGTGATTACTATGGCATTAAACCCTTTCCCTTATGTAATTTCAGAATGATTTTAAAATAATGTCTTGGATTACTTGTGCACAATGGCTTGCTCGACATTTATGCTGAAGTACATCACTAGTACTATGTCAATACCAAGATTACCAATGTAACATAAGACACTCCCCTCACAATTCTGCAGTAATTTTATACAGCTATTAAATACCTTGAAGGAAACATTCTACTGGAATAGCAGTTGTTGGGAAGGAGAGATTGAACAACACTGATTCTATCGTGAGTAAATAAAACAATTTCTGTTCATTTGGCACGACTCGAGTAGTCAAACTGATGATTCCAGTCTGGTTGTTGTGGGTGTGGTTTAACTCTTGTGCGTATACTTGAGATGTGAATGTTTCGGAGACCTCCTCCTCCTCATCGTAATCCGTCACATTCAATGTCACCTCTCTGTTGCAGCTATCAATGGACAGAGACAGACTCCAGTCACTTGTGGAACAAGTTAAGATATCACAGGTATTCGAGTTGATGCTACAGGTTGCAGAGAAATGAATGAAGTTATTAACACCATCACAGAGACTTGAAGGTTGCTGTTCTGTTATGACTAAACAAAATATAGAAAGTTCCAGTAGTAAATTTGCAGCAATGGAGCTAAAGCTCTTGATAAAACAGCTGGAATACACACTAAAACTTGACTTACTTATGCCATATACTATGATGCACTTATGTTAAAATGTGCTTGAATTAGGTATATAATGTAGCTATAAACAAACCATTTTAGTCGGTGATGACAATGGTCGTTGTCTGAGGATCCAGTGTCAATCTCTGAAGTTCATTATTAACAATAAATATTGTAAAATTCTTCACTTCTTCGTACTCAATGTCTTTTATAAGAGTTACGGTATAACAATTCTTGCTGCTAGAGTTGCTGGTTTTAGGAAAAATGAGAACATCGTCAGGAAAACTGAAATCTGAAATAGTTTAATGAGAATGTATTAGTGGTTAATATACTAGTTAGATTTTTACCTTTGCCTCTGATGGCTGTTCCTTCTACTGCTCTGATTGACAATTGTTGCAAGACAGCCTCTAGATACCCAGTGAGTGTGACACATACTTGAAGCTGTCCATCTCCTTCTCCAACAGTGTAAGAAGATTGCTCCCATCCTATGACAACTCCTATTTGTAACAGTAAAGGTTTGCCTTTCATGCTGACCAATTACTATTAGTTCACTTTTTATAACTACATTCAAACTTTGTGCAAAAGTAATTCTGCATGTCTTTGCTAAAATTAATGGTACGTATGCCCTTAAATGCACGTGAGTTTCCTTTTTCTCTTAAAAACACAACTTTTTTTGGTTTCCCCCTAGTTTCTTGTAACACTACAGCAATAAGAAAACCTTATTTTAGAATTTGGCTCAAAACTGTGCGATAATTCCTTCAAAATATCGAGGTTTTTTTTCAAGTCACAAAAAACTGCAGCAAATGGTTACTATGGTATTGACGACTCTTTACCAGAGATCTATTTTAACATTACAAGTATATAGCCATAATTATTTAAGATTTATTTAAGGCATATTTTTTGTAGCTGAGTCAGAGTGCTTGTTGTCAAGAATTACTAGCACCTCAGATAGCCTGAATGGCTTAAGTTCAGAACTTGGGAAATTGAGGTAAGAAAGTAATTCTTTTTTTGTCTGCTAAAATTCTAGTGGTCAACTGCTATATTATACTGTTATGCATGACCTGAGCTAAAAAATATGTAACAATACTGTAGTTTTATATAACCTGCTAACTAGGCAGGCTCGCTCGATATTTGTGCTCAAACACACCACCAGTATATACATATATTATGCATATTTGGTACGTATGCCCCTTAAACGCGAGCGCCCTTTTTCTCCTAAAACATGGCATTTTAGGCTTGACCCCAGTTTCTTCTGATACTATACAGCATTAAGCAAGTTTTACTTTAAGCTTAGGCTCCAAATTGTAAGATATTTCCTACGAAATACTTTAATGGTCAACTTTTATATATAGAATCTACTTTTGTCATATGAAGTATGAAAATAGAAGCTAACTAGGCAGGCTCCATCTCAATATTTGTGCACAAGCACACCACAAGTTATTGACTGAGCAAAGCAAGCGAGACTCTGTTATGGGTGGAATTGTGAGATAATTCCTGCGAAACTCTTGTTTTTCAAGTCACAAGAAGTTGTTGCTACTGGTTTGCCAAACTCATTAGTATGCAGCTTTAATGAATTACTGAATTATATCACTAGGCAACAGGAAACCAACTATTGTGAAATCAAAAGAAAATTATTATCCAAATAAATTATAGTTTTAGTGGGGATCACTCGATTAGAATAAGGCTTCACAAGTGGACTGTACAACTGCTAATCACATTTAACTAATGAAGCCAGTCATCAAAACTTAGTAGCAGGTGGCTAAAAATTAAGTAAAAAATTTTGTACTTACATAGTAAAGCCATATAGAAGAAGTGCTAGCTTAGCTGAACCGACAGGTGTCTAAATAGGAGCCCTGATAACTTGTATGAAAAGTAATTTAATAACACAACTCAAAGCATATGTAAAATACAGTTTTACTGAAGTGAAGAACAAGCAATAATTGGGTTATAGTAATAGTCTAGTCTCTGGCTGTGCCACAGCTTATGGGACCAACAACAATTAAGTCTTCCATTTAGGCTTCTCTGTTTCCCTTGCTGTTGAGTTGTAGCTAATAAGCAAAAAAAAAAAAAAAACATCCGCAGACTACTGGCATTTTATTGCATATGCCCACTCTACTGGCAGCTTTTGTAGTAATAAGGACTCAGACCACAATAAAAAAAAATGGCTGCTTAGTTTTGTTTTTGTCTTTTTTTGCTTTCTTTTTTGCCTGATATAATAAGCTTTTGAAGCACCTTTCAAATCTCAAGGTGCTGAGTAAGCCTGTGCCAATTAAGCCAGCCATAATTTCAAGCACAATAGGTGTGCCAAAGCATTGAGCATAATGTCAGAATAATAGGTGGTTTTTAAGAATGCCATTCACATTATAACAGCTGCATAGCTGGTCATAGGTTCTGATATAGCAGTTAAATAGTTTTGTAAGCTTGCATTATTATATGAGAGCATAGGTTGGCTTATGCTGAAAGCACATGGTACATTTAGACTCTGTGTGTGGTAGGCATAGTAGTTCAGTACATAGTGACCATAAGAAATGGTGGATTCTGTGAATCAACAGTTCGTTATTAGATAAAGTAGAACCATCTATTATGCTTCAGCATAACAAGCACTAATTCAAGCTATAAACTGACTTTTTTGACTCTCTCATAGCACATTATTTTAACATTCAAGCTCACTATCTTAAATTCATAATTATTACTCTATACAATAACTTTGCCGTCTATTTGAGTGTATGATTGGGATAATAGGTAATTTCAAAGCATTATATGTGATGTGACAAACATTGGAGCAGAGGTGGAAAATGAAGCATAGGCCTAGTGCTGAGGTTTGTACTACAGCCATTTTGTGAAGATGTGGTTCTCATCAAGAGACAACAAGCAACTACTACATCCTAGAGACTTAGTGCCGCTATCAGTGAGTACACCATCATACGAGCCTAATTGAATCATATCTTTATAGGTAGCTATATGTATGAGTAATAGCGCGGGTAACTGTGCTATTTGGGATTAATAGTACGAGTAATGTGATTGAAATAATACGAGGCAAAGCCGAGTGCTATTTCAATTGCTTTACAAGTGCTATTGATCCCTAATAGCACAGGTCACCTGTGCTATCACTCACTAATAGTAGGCCAGCTTTAAAAAAAAATCATTTACACTGTAGCTACACTGTATCTTCACGCACTATCTCGGTATTTCAGGATTAGCTTCCTCTGGTACTTCGTTTTTAACCTACGCTCCACCTCTGTTGAAACTAACATGGGTAGAACTTCTGTGCTAAAGAATGGCATAGTCTCCAACTGGGAACAAATCAACTGTAAGTTTTCAAGGTTAGAGTTGCACGCATGCGCACTTACCCGTACTATTTCACTTAGCTACCGTGGTATTTTACTAGTTTTTCTGTGCTATTTCACTTAGTTACATGATATTTCACTTTCCCTGTGCAATTTCAATTGAACAGCAATTTCCCCCCATACATATTTGAATGGGCAATTTACGTGCCATACTTTTAATAGCTAAATATAACTGCGATAAATACTACAATGTACGCATAAATTCTTGTGGGTTACAACAATTTCCCATTGCTGGGAGGGGGGGGGGGGGGGGGGGGGGGGGGGGGGAGAGGATTTTGTAGAGTCACAAAAAACAGTTTATCTACATAATATGGTCAACTCATGACCATGAGACTGTGAAATAGATTTCAGATGAAAACTTGACAAACTGGCGCCGCCCCCGAGAGAACTACCATTTTAAGGGTCTTGGAGGCCTTAGGCTTTTACATCCCAAGTGCAACTAGGGCACTACTTAAGGCCTGAGGGACCCTAAAAATAGTAGTTCATGACGGCTGCACACTGCCTAACTAATTTAGAATGTAGTCTTTAAGAACGCAGTAGGAGGAGCTCTAAGCGCAATTGGAGGGACACTAACTGACCCTGCCCTCAAAAAGGGGAGACTAAGACTATCGTGTTCCTCTCTGGAGGACCTAAGCAATATAAAGTCCCTCTGTCACTATACAAAAATGTCAGCATCTATGCTTTAATACGAATTGGTATTGAAGGACCAGAACTAGAGAAATGTTGATTTGAAGAAGTCTAACTAATCTTAGTGTGCGACTATTTATACTGATCATTAATTTTCTGAAGAATTCAGTTGGGGAAAAAATGTGGGGGGGAAACAAAAATTTGGGGGGAGGGGGGAATCCCAGGGCTCTCATAGTCTGTATGAAACCCTGAATATTGTAGTTTTATGTAACCTAATTAGGTAGGCTGCAAGCGAAGTGAATGAGACTCTGATATGGGTGGACAAATGAATGTAGGCCCGTAGCCAGAGGTTCGCATTGGGGGGTTCGGATTTTAAGACGCAAAAAGCCACACCTACTTTGTTTCCTCGTTAATTCTTCAACAATACTAAAAAACAAAAGATAAGTACGGCGTGTAAACTGCCCGTTCAAAATGTATTGGAAAAATCGCTATAACTAAGTGAAATACCACAGGACAAAGTGAAACGCCATGGTAGCTTAATAAGAGTAAGTGCGCAAGCATGCAGCTCTAGCCTTGGAATTGTACAGTAGTTTCTAGTTGGAGACAACGTCATCTTTTAGCGCAGAAACTATACCCTTAAAAGAGAAAGTTTATCCTGAAGTACAGAAATAGTGACTGCACTATACATAGTAGCCACACTGTAAATGATCTTCAGCTTATAGTAGTCTCGTGCAGTTATTCGGGATTAATAACACGAACAACGCGATTAAAATAACACGAGGCAAATCGGAGTGCTATTTCAATGGCTTTGTGAGCGCTACTGATCCTTAATAGAACAGGTTACCTGTGTTATCACTCGCTAATAGTAGGCCAGCTTTTTTTTTTATCATTTGCAGTGTAGCTACACTACTTACTATCTGTATATTTGAGGTTTTGGGAGCGAAATTTTGTATCCAAGGATGTGAATGTTTATTAGGTCACTTGGACTCAGACTAGGCCAGAAATAGCAGAGAATTCAAGGGCAGGTTCAGCACGATTGAATAGATGATGATATTCGGGAAGTTATATGTGGGGTGTGGCTAAAATATTTACTTCCGGTCACTCTAAAGGGGGGTTCAACCGAACCCCTCGAACCACCCCCCTGGCTACGGGTATGGAATGCACTCGAATTGACGGCAAAATTATTGAATATAGTAATAATTATGATGGCCTTGATACAGCATTAAACAAGTCTTACTTTAAACTTAGGCTCCAAACTGTAGGATAATTCCTGTGAAATGCTTGTTTCAAGTCACAAAAAGTTTTTCCTACTGGTTTGCCACTGAATCATTGAAAATACACAGCTTTACTGAATTATGCCACTAGGCAACAGGAAACCGAGTATTGTGAAATCAATAGAAAATTATTATCCAAATAAAATTATAGTTTTAGTGGGGATTGAAGGATTAAAGTAAGGCTTCACAAGTGAACTGTACAATAGTTAATCACATTAACTAATGAAGCCAGTCATCAAAACTTAGTAGCAGGTGGGTAAAAATTAAGTAAAAAATTTGTACTTACATAGTAAAGCCATATAGAAGTGCTAGTGTAGCTGAACCAACAGGTGTCTAAATGTAGGAGCCCTGATAACTTGTATGAAAAGTAATTTAATAACACAACTCAAAGCATATGTAAAATACAGTTTTACTAAAGTGAAGAACGAGCAATAATTGGGTTATAGTAATAGTCTAGTCTCTACCTATGCCACAGCTTATGGGACCAACAACAATTAAATCTTCCATTTAGGCTTCTTTTCTTTTTTTTTCCCTGCTGTTGAGTCGTAGCTAATGAGCAAAAAAAAAAAAAAAGAAGCAAACATCTGCAGACAACTGACATTTTATTAGATGAGGCCACTCTACTGGCAGCTTTTGTAGTAATAAGGACTCGGACCACAATACACAAAGTATGGCTGCTTAGTTGTTTTTGCTTTTTTTTTTCCTGATGTAATAAGCTTTTGAAACACCTTTGAAGTCTCAAGGTACTTGAGTAGGCCTGTGCCCATTATGCCGGCCATAATTTCAAACACTATAGGTGTGCCAAAACATCGAGCATAATGTCAGAATAAATAGGTGGTTTTAGGAATTTTTTAAATTTTGAAGTGCAAAGAATGCTGTTCACATTATAACAGCTGCATAGATGGCCTAGGTGCTGACATAGCAGTTAAATAGTTTTCTAAGCTTGCATCATTATATGAGAGAAGAGGCTTACTCATGCTGAAAGAACATGGTACACTTAGACTCCGTGTGTGGCAGGCATAGGTATAGTATGTCAGTACAGTGTTTGCATGATCTAAGAAATGCCTAATCCTGTGAATCAACAAGTTCATTATTAGATAATGTAGACCATCTATTATGCTTGAGTAAACAAGCACTCATTCAAGCTATAAACTGACTTTTTTGCTTTCTCTCATAGTACATTATTTAACATTCAAGCTCACTATCTTAAATTCATAATTATTACTCTATACAATTGTTTTGCCGTCAATTCGAGTGTATATGATTGGGCATAATACCAGCATAACAGGTAAATTTCAAGGCATTATAAGTGAATTTGACAAGCATTGGAACAGAGGTGGAAAGTGAGGCATATTTGGCCCATGCCTAGTGCTAAGGGTTTGTACTACAGTCATTTTGAGAAGATGTGGTTCTCATCACGTAAGACCACAAGAAACTACATCCCAGAGACTTAGTGCTGCTATCAGTGAGTACACCATAATACCAGCCTAATTGAATCATATCTTTATAGGTAGCTATATGTATGAGTAATAGCGCCGGTAACTGTGCTATTTGGGATTAATAGCACGAATAATGTTATTGAAATAGTACGAGGCAAAGCCTAGTGATATTTCAATTGCTTTACAAGTGCTATTGATCCATAATAGCAGGCCTGTTGCCAGGAGTTTGCACAGGGGGGTTCGGATTTCATAGAAACGCAAGAAAGCCACACGGCCAAAACTAATAATTTTATCTGACGTTCTATGTGTTCTATTAATAAATTCATTGAACACTGCTGACTATCAGCAATAAGCGGTAAACTGCTAACCCTATATCGTTCTCCTGTAATCAGGCTTCTAACCACTACCGTGAGCTGTACACAAACAGTGAACCATTAATAGGCCTTTCGTACTATAAGTTATCTAAACAAGTACATTACGGCACACCATAAAAAGAATAGTTGTAGCTTAGCTTGATTTATCAGTGCCGCCATAACGAGAGCGATGTTTTGTAGTCAAGGAGCTCAATGTTTATTTGAAAGCTTGGAATCAGACTAGGCCGTCCACATTATAGAGTATGAAGTATATCCGGGGATATATATAGCTAAATAGCAGAATATTCCATTGCGATATTTAGACACGATCGACCAGAAGTCGACATATCATAAGTTAAATGTGAGGTGTGGCTAAATAATTTTACTCAAAAGGGGTTCGACCGAACCCCCCGTGGCTACGGGTACACAGATTACCAGTGCTATCACTCTCTAATAGTAGGCCAGCTTAAAAAAAAATCATTTGCTATTTCATTTCCCCGTGCAATTGAACTATGATTTTCCCCACCATGGGCAATTTACATGCCATACTATTAATAGCTAATTATGACTGCAATAAATACAATGTAGGTATAAATTCTTGTGGATAACCACCTTTTCCCATTCAGCACTTTATAGCCTTCTATCTAACCACAATTAGTGGCTATAAAAGTGAGTTGAGCTTGCTTGAGAACATTGCATTCAGACTGAGCACCATTGCTGTCTAAAACAGGATGATGGACGTCATGAGATTTACCTCCTATCTTCTAGTTCTTGGAGTTCTATCTGTCCTGACTAAATTGACTTTGTCTGAGGAGATAAATATTTATTCCAGCTGTTCTGGAAGAGGTTCTACTTGTCGCACATTAGCCAGTTTCTCCACTTCTTCGCGTGATGTTGTTCTCAGATTAATGCCTGGTAACCACCAAATCACAAGGAGCAAGTTCTTTGAAGATATGACATACTGGGAATTGAAAGGTTCTGGCGTTGATGTTAGTAACATCACATGTACGAATAGGTACTCATCTGTATTGAAACTTTCCTACGCTACAAGAGCTAAAATTTCAGGTCTTACAATTTTGTACTGCAATGTGATATTTGTAAGTACTACTGATATTGTCATTCAGAATTCCGATTTTCTTTCTCTCCGAGATGGTCTGGATCTCTGGACTAGCAACAATGTAAGCATTGATCAATGCAAATTCAACAGATATAATTGGTTTTCAAGTACGATAATACACTTTTATTATGTTAATTCGTTTCAACTTACCAGAAGCGAACTGAGTAACGTTAATTATGGTTCACTGTCCTCTGCAGTTCTCTTAACACACTCCTTTGGATATATAGGATGTTCCTCCATCACTCACATTACTTCAAAAGCTGCTATTGACCTCTCTGATGGTTCTTCTGTATACATAACTAATAGTACATTCGCCAATAGCTCTTCTACATCTATAGTCCATCTACGTAGCGTAAGTGATAAGGTTGTGATAGTCAGCTGCATTTTTCATAATTGCCGCTCTCATGGTAAAGGAGCTATCATTTATGCACAAACTTCAGCATCAATCACAGTTCTGGCTTGCAACTTCACTGAGATTAGAGGTCCTATTATAGTACCCTTCGATGGAGCAACAGTCGATTGCAATTGTCCATCACTCACGAAACTAGCGCCCAACTTGAAACTTTGTGGACGACACACTATTGGTGCTGCTGCTACCTGCAACAATTTCTCATGCAGTTGTAAGTTAAAAAAAACATCCAGTATTGATTAAGATGCGATATTATACTTAGCCCTAAAAATAGACATTAGCTATATCTATACAGTTACTTATGAATTAATGAATTATTTTCCTATAGTGTCTGACTGTGATTTGCCAGCAGTGGAAGTATCTCTTGAACAGTCAGAATATATAGTTTCTGAAGGAGTTGGCAGATCTAACAGAGCACTACAGATTTGTGCAGTAGCAAGAGACACACTTTTTCCAGTCATGGCAGAATTTTCAGTTCAAAATGGATCTGCAATTGGTAAGTAACCTTTGCATTTATTGTGGGGCCTAAGAAAGGTCCATGAACAATTTATGTATTATGTTATTCTATTGTATTAATTAATTCTTTTTTCCCCTATAATTGTGTAAGTTTATTCATTATTGTAGCTGGGTAGTGCATGTGGTAATTAATTTAATCATAAGTTATGTGTGTTAATTGACCTACCTAACCAGGTGTCTAATAACCTTTTCCTGTGTATTGTGTATTTAAGTTGAGTTTTTGTCATTTGTATCAGTCCTTTTGTTTTGTGCAGCAACTCTGTGCCCCTTCACCCATCAAATATATTAGTAATATAAGAAAACCTATAGATTTGATGAAGTGGAAAAAGCACATGCTGCATAGTCGCACTAGAACTGGTGGCAGCGTATCCTTAAACAATTAGTGTCCATGAAATATGTAATGGCATCAACCCAGTTTTTTAAGTATGCACAACAGTGCAGAAAACAAAATAGCTACTATGGAGAGTCATTTAAATTATAGAAAATTGATTAGTGTGGACTAATGCATAGTTATAACATGAAAAACAACAACAACAACAACAACTAAATATGACTCACAAAATTTCAAGTTTTGGCAAAAGTAAGCAAAGTACAACTACTACTGGCTACTTGGAGCACTATCACATCAGAAAATTGAAACAATGATTACTTCATCACATGATTACAATACAAGAGCACAGTTAACACCACTTAAATCAAGCATGACAAGAGTGCTCACTTTTGATAGATTTGCAATAAGTTGCAGATACTATGCTAGATTAAATATAGCTCTGTGGAGATTTTTTTTGGTCCCAACAGTATTTTTTTTTACTTGTAGAGTGCTGTTAATACACAATAATTACCAAGGGTTAATTACTTTTATAGCTAGCGTTTCTACTTAATGTCACTGCAAGATATGTATGTATGTATGTGGCAAACATTACACCCAATCTCTGTTGTGTGACCAGAAAATAAAGACTTCATTTTGGCTGTACCGCTGTGCCAATCCATAAGATTTCAGAGAAAGTGTGGGATTCAAAAGGAGTGTGCTTTCATTAGGATATTTGAAAATTCTGCAAAAGAACATGACAGGCAATTTTCTGTGAGACTTGTGCTACAGAAACCATATGTAGCTTCTGGTATAAGTACAGCAACAGTTACCATCAAGAAGAGTGCCGCTACTGCTATAGTCACTACACCAACTCCAGTGGTCACAGTCTTTACACCAACTCCATTTGAAAGTAAGTGCAAATCCATTATAAAACAAATGTGATTTGATCAAATAATCATTGACGAAGAGTTGAAGAATAGCCTCCGAATGATCCTGTTTACTCTAATACTTTTCTCACAGATTTGAATGGCTCATTTCGCCTGGCTGTCGTGGAGTGTGGGCCGTTGCGCAGGATGGTGAATTATTCAATTGAGGGTGATAATATTGAGAACCTAAAAGATGCTATTGTTCAGTCATTTAGAAACCTTACTGGATTGGAATCCCGTCATATTGCTCTTCTTCAAGTCAAAGCTGGCCAGTGTGGAGATTATATTGATGTGCTGTCTGGATATCCAGCTATTTTACAAAATAGCTGCATAAAAGTTATTACATATGATAGGGTGAGTATATAGCTATTATCTATATAATAATATAGTCTCGCCTAGCCAGACCCTCTACCTACCACTACAACCGGAAAGGGGTCTTGGCATCAGTTCATAGTACCAGTTCAAAAGGAATGTAATTAGTCCTTTACCCACGTTATTGGTATACTATAAGCATAGATGCTAGAAATAAGTTAGTATGTTGTACGTTAGCACAATTAGGCATAGGATATAGTGTACCAATAAGCAACTGTAATAAGACATGATTTTTACACTGTTTGGCAAAATGACATTATTACTGCTGTCACAAAATCACCAGTTTTTTATCCGATCAAAGAGCAAAGTTTTCTGTCTTACTTGTGTATTTACCATTTTATAAGCAATAAAATTACTCGTCCTGCAGCCCTTTCATGAATTCTAGTGTTTGGCATATTTGCAGCAAGTTCCACTGCCCCATTCCTCTAGTACAGACACGTTTTGGGACCACGGTAATGAGCTTATTAAGTGGCTGCGGTAACCTAAAATTGTTGACAACCACGACTGAAACCGCAACTTACCTCTGAGATCTGGAGGTTTTGAACTGGTACTATATACTAATGCCACCAGACCCATTCCCAGCATAGCTATAGGTAAAGGATCTGGCTATGCAAAACTAATACACTTGTATCTGTAACAATGATGACTGCATGCATGGTGGGGTACGTGCTAGTTGGATTGATTTAAGTCCTCAATTATCAACCAACATTTACTATCGACCCTTTGTAATTATGTCATTGTACAGACGACATTATTAGATGAGCTTCTTGTAATCGATTTCAATGTTGTATTAAAAAAAGTAGAATGAGAGGAAGATTACATTATGTTTGGCAATAGAAATAATATTTAGCTATCTCATTTATTTCTCGTATACATAGTTTCAGTGTGTGCCGAAGACTACTATTGGACCAGTGCCACGTACAAGATAGAGTTGAACTTTCTGAACTTGATGCTGTAATTGTATTAGATAGTGAACTGTTTGTATGTATTGCAGTTGTACTATAGTGTGTAATGTATTTCTGTCATTAATTCTGAATAAATTGGAAGAATTGTAATATTACATCAGTGCACACAGAGTGCACTCATGAGCACCATGCAAGCCACGAAAATAACAACAGTAATAATAATCATAACAAAAAAATCAATAGAAATAGTAATACTAATAATCTATATAATGCTTGTCTGTCAGTAACAACGTTGGTGTGTATTCACGAATAATTCATTAGCTGAGCCAATAATTGTAAAGAGTCATCAATAATGAGTTGGTAAAGAGTCTTCAGTATGAATTGATAAAGCGTCATCAATATGAGCTGGTAAAGCATCGTCAATAATGCCACTGGTGGGTCAACAAAAGTAAGTGGGCAACGACATTGTGTGTATTAATGAATAATTCATTGGATAACCAGGTTGGTACAATGTCGCCAGTCACAACAACACCAGCAGTTGTAGCTGTCGGTGTATCGATGACGACAGCTGTGTGTGTATTCATGAGTATCTGGGGGAAAAAGTAAGAAAATAGTGGACTGAAGTAGCTAAACTAAAATAAACGATGTATAATTATGGATTTGTTCGTGAGTTATTATGAATCCTCAGCACCATGTCATCCTTTAATGTCTGAGGGAGTGTTTTAGTCCCAGCTCTTCAAAGTTTTACAATTTTACCTACCAAGTGATTGTCATTTTCATTTCTCACACACTTCTAATATATCACAGACACCTACGCCTTATATATAAGCTAGCCTATATATTTCATACACATTCAGTCATTATCGGCTGAAATAATTATAATAATAGCAAATTTTTCACTTTTTTACAGCCAATATTTTAATTAAGGGTTAAGTTATAATTAAAATATTGGCCGCTAAAAAGAGAAAAAATTCCTATTTCATACAATAAGGATTTATAAATTAATATTAAGTTACTTTGCTTGAAGTCAATGTTCTTTAATTTCAGGCCCGCAGCCAGGATGTTCAAAAGGGGGTAGGGTCATTTAGAATGCATACATATCCACACCCACTTAATAGCCACATAACCACACCCACTTAATAGCCACACCTTTCTTTAATGAGTTGCAATAAACACAAGACAATAATTTTATCATGTTGGTAGAGAATATTCATAAATAAAATAATAAGCTCGCTTCTCCAGTTTGCAGCATGGATGAATGTTTTACAAAGTTCCTCAAGTCTGAATAATTGCTAGACTACTCAGTCTTCATTCAGTTTGAATTGGCCCCATGTAAAAGTTTTAATAAGGAAGAGCCAAATCTTTCAAGTGAACATGTACTCAAAAGGGACTGTGGAAAATAGCTTCATTATCGTACAAAGTGAATGCATCTATAAATATTTGTATGAATCTACAGCTCATCAAGCATTGAGATAGCCATACAGTAGCTCTTAAAATTGGGATGGTAGCAATAAGGAGGCTTGTGTTATGTACTCTAATAATAGCAAGTCAAGCTAAATATGCACTCTCTGTGGACATAGATATTCCCTCCTCCTGTACAACTGGTCAAAATTGTTCAGCTGATTTCTCAGTTCCAACTGCTCTTCATGTCAGTCTCACACTATCTCCTGGCAACCACCAGTTAAATACGAACTTGACCTTACAAGGAAAGATATATTGGGAGCTAAATGCCTGTGGGAGCGTTTTTAGCCCATAATGATGCACTACTTTATAAATTTGAAAATGTAAACACAAATCCCAGCTCTTCAAAATTTTAAAATTTTACCTACCAAGTGATTGTCATTTTCATTTCTCACACACTTCTAATATACCACTGACACCTACACTTTGTATATAAGCTAGCCTCATACAATAAGGATTTATAAATTAAACAAAAGTTCAGGAGTTTGGTGTGTCGTCCCAAAGTTAGCCTTTTCAGGGCCTGCAACTTGAATGGCCAATAGGTGGTGTTCCTTTTATGTCATCAAGACATTTTAACAACTTATGTAGTTGTATTGGCAAAAAGAGATCTATGTGCAAAAAATAACAAAAGGGACTGTGGCAAATAGCTTCATTATCATACAAAGTGAATGCATCTGTAAATATTTGTATGAAGCTACAACCCACCATGCATCGAGTTAGCCATACAGTATTGGTCTGTTGGAGAAGCAAAAAAAAAAAATATATATATATATAATAATTTCACGCTATGAATATCATTAATTTCAAAGGGAGAAGTTTCAGGTAACTTGGAAACAATAAGAAAGGTTGTTTTTAATGAGCTTTTGCTCACATCTTCCTGATAAACAAACAACAACACCGTCTCCTACCTAACCTCTCTTCTCACCCTTATTTTTGTGCTTGACCTATCCCGAAATGGAATGGGGTCCCAATTAATCAGTAACAAAAAAATTTGTATCTCAGAAGTATATCCAAATTTCACAAGTACATTTTGAATTTCAGATGTATATCTGAATTTCAGAAGTACATTTAAATTTTGGAAGTACATCTCAATTCATAAGTATATTTACAACCTGCAAGTGCATATAAAATCTTTCAAATTATGTGCATCAGAATTTTGTTCCGCGTTACCTTCCACGCACTAGTCGCTTGCCATGTGCTCACCAGGCGCTGTGCAGCCATTGTGAACTACAGTATTAGGGTCCCACAGGCTGTAAGTGTACTGCCCTCACTGCACTCTTGATGCTACAGCCTAGTGTTTTAGGGACCTTAAAGATGGTAGTTCTTTTGAGGCAGCACCAATCTATTGAATCTATTGGACACCTGCCTCCTATAGTAGTCCGTGGGTAGGGGGGGGGGGGGAACTACATGATTAGACAATGATTTTAGGGCTAGCTTTGATCTCTTTTATTCATTTAGATATACCATCGTGGTAAAAGGTTTCAGCCATGATAAGCATGTGGCTTTCAGTGGTTTATACACTGGCTTACTAGTGCAGTTATGTGGCAAATTAATATATGTGGCCATGGACAGAATAGTAATTCAGGTTTCTGGCTTTATTAGAGGTGTTGATGGTTAGACAAATAACTTTGTGTTTTGTTAATCATATTAATGGACAAGTGGCCCATGGTTCTGTGGCTATAAAAAGCAATGGTTAGTACAGTGTTGAGTTTTTTCAAAGTAATGAGTCACTCCTGTGAAGCCTCTTCAAATTGTTCCAGCGCAATATAAGCTTGCCTGCAATTGGGATGGTGGCAATAAGGAGGCTTGTGTTATGTACTCTAATAATAGCAAGTCAAGCTGAATGCACACTCTCTGTGGACATAGATATTTCCTCCTCTTGTACAACTGGTCAACATTGTTTAGCTGATCTCTCAGTTCCAATTGCTCCTCGTGTCACTCTCACACTATCTCCTGGCAATCACCAGTTAAGTACGGACTTGACCTTACAAGGAAAGACCTCTTGGGAGTTAAAGGATGCTGGGATTGGATTGAGCAATATCTCATGCACTAAAGGATCTTCATGCTCTATTAGCCTCCCACAGAGTTCACAAGTTAAAGTCTCAAATCTCACCTTTTCAAATTGCAGATTGGTCTTCACGGGGACCAATAACACTGACATTCAAAACTGCCAGTTTCTTCGTGTCTCCACTGGAGCATTGAGATTTACTAATAGCAACAATGTGAGCGTAGACCAGTGTAATTTCAACAACTACAAAAAGTTATCCTCAACTGTTTTATCTTTTTCTCACGCAAATGGAATCCATGTCACCAGATGCAAATTTACTGATATTACTGGTAGATGCGAATTTACTGATATTACTGGTAGATAAGGTCAATGTTATTTGAAAGCTCCAATGGATTTATAGGATGTAAAGATGACAAGGTCGTAATTGTGAGTTCCGTGTTTCAAAACTGCCAGTTTGGATTTAGAGGAGCTATTATTTATTCACTTAACTCAGCCTCAATTACCGTGCTGGTTAGTAGGTTTGTCGGAATTTGCAGCACTCCAATTAGGTCTCCTACAGCAGTAGTAGATTGTTGTGAATTCCAAGGGTCTAGTATACCAGAAGGATTTCTGCAAAGCAATCCTAATCTCTGTGACCGACATATTGTGGGGACAACCTGGAATATCACATCAGCAGACTGTAAGTTTAAATCACTTTTTACACTGTGCAGTTCAGTGACTGAATGAGAAATACAACTTTGTAAAATTCCTTTCCAGTGATTTACGTGCAGTACACAGGGTTCAATCTAGTAGGGGGAGAAGGAGGGAGGGGGAAGCTCCCACTAACTTACCACATTCTCCCCTCCCCCCACAAATTCTCAGCGTTCACTTCCCTAAATATGCATACTGTGTGTAGTATGTCATTAGTGAATTCAAAATTCAAAATTAAAGAACTTAGTTCAAATAATTTCATGTTTATTTTTTTCAATGGTTCAAACTTTCGTTTAACTAGTATCAATAACTCAAGATATTTCAAGCTATTATTTCACTGTACTGCTGCAAGCTCATTACCCTTGTAGTTATAGCAACCAGCCAAACTTTTCAATTTTCTCGTTTTTTCAGCTACCTTACTCTGGTGTACTCTGCTCAACAGGGTTAGAGCAGCTGCTAAAATATCAGCTGGGGGTGTGGGTAGCCCCTACAACCAACTTTAGGCTGTGGGTTACCCTTCCTCTAATACTAACAACAGTAGTGAAGATATCTAGTGTGGAATAAACCACTTATTACACTTGTCAGAGTGTTATGGTGAGATATTTCACTCTCAGACTTTATTTTCACTCACCTCTGGCTCTGAAAATAAATTAGCCTGCTTGTGAAATATCTCACCATATCACACTCTGACTCATGTAATAAGTATTATATATTATTATATTTCTAAATGCACACGTGAAATCTAAGTGGCATTGAGTTGAGTGATGCTCGTGAGTGGGTAAATAAGATGATGGTAAACTTGTAGCAGCCATAGTAATGGCTCTGCTATTAGCAATAATTTTCTTACTGTGTTCTGCTTTTTTGATATCTTCTTGTATATTCAGTAAACAATTCTTTCAAAATTGCTATTGTGGAATACAGAGATTTATGTTGACCAGTTACTTATGTAAGTGAAAGAAATAATACTGGAAACTTAAAAGATGCAATTGTCAAATCATTTGGGGAACTGACTCTGCTGACACTCGGCCATATTGCAATTCTTCAGGCAAAGTCTGAGATATACAATCAATTTATAGATATTTTTGAGTCCACATCGATCCCAGATCTGGTTTTGTGAAAGTTATTACATACAAAGGGGTGAGTTACCTTTAATTCAATATATGTATTAGGGTTTGTGGTCTTTCAATGTATTTTTGTAAATTGAGTTAAATTATTAATATTTTTTTGCTATCTGTTTGCTTGTTTTTTAGTTTTTTTTTGTGCACCAAGGAAGAAATTTAAACAATGATTGTTTTATTTCAGACATGAAGTAACTGGTAATTAGCTATTCATTTTGAATTATAAAATGTTGTTCGTTTGTTTGTTGATTATTTTTCATTTATGATTGTAAGTATTTTCAGTGTGATGGCAACTGAAACAAAATCACCGGTAGGGTGTAAATCCACCACACGTTGTAGGTAGGTAGTGTTCAGACGTCGGTATTACGGTGAACCTGGCTCCAAACTGACACAGTCAAGCCCGGGTACAGACAGAATATTGCTATGGGCAGCCTTCTCCTCAGGATTCTTCGGTTTCCTAAGAGCTGGTGAATTTACACGTGTGTCTCAGTCGATGTCTATGTACATGCCAATATCCATCAATGATGTTTTGGTTGACTTTCCTGATAGCCCCTTCCACCCAGCAAGTTAGGTTGAGGATATCTAAGATAGGACCAATACTTGTGAATTTGCCGCAAGATCTGTGGTGTAATGAGAGGCCTTTAGCTCTAGCCTTAGCCACCCAAGACGACACCATGGAGTCAGGGCAGGCTGCCGACATAAAGTAAGGTACCGTCTCTGGCCTGATTCATACACTCTTCATGTTGACTGTGCAAATTCCATTCTCAAAGAGTCAGTAAACAACATTGCCAGGCCTTGGTGCCCGGCCTGTCCACTACTAGGAGTTGATGTATGTGTGTTGGCACTTGAGTCTTCGGAATCTGTGACACAACAGTGGATGCAAGATCAGCTCTATCTCTAGATAATGCATCCGCCACTGTATTGACTACTCCTGGCATATGCTCAGCAGAGAATTGAAAACCATAAAATGTCCCATACAAGAATACACATCTTAATTTATGCATCATGTGAAGAAGCATAATGAATAAACAAACACAAAATATAGACTAAATTATACATATTAAATGGCTTCCAAAAAGTTGAGTGGGGGGGGGGGGAGGTGAAGGGGGTGGGGTGGGGGTGGGCGACTATGGTTGCAAAGGAAGGGTGAAAAGGGAGAGGGACTTTTCTTATTATATATTTTTTAATTTTATAATAAAGAAAAAGAGAACAAAATTAAGTTTTTAGCTTAAAACCATTTTGGGCAAGAAGCATAATGAACAAACAAACACAAAATATAGACTAAATTATACACTCAAACTCCCCTTATCCAGACTCCCCAGTTCAGGGCACTCCCCTCTACTGGGCACCCCAATACTGCAGTATAGGTGTGGTAATCAGCTGGTCCATCAAGTATACAGTGTATGTATGTACCCAGAGTTGTATAATCAACTTACAGCTGCTGGTTTGAGTAAAAAGGGTACAGTAAATTTACAGCAGCTGGATTATCTTCCCAGCTGGGCTCCCACCCTGTTCACCCAGATCAAAAATGTCTACTCTACTAAGCAGCCTACTAAGCATGGCAATAGCAAAGGAAAAGGTGTGTGCTGTCCTTAGATACAAGTAGATATTCCTCAAAGTATGTATCATTGTAATAAGTTATTACAATTCTTATATATTAAAATGCAAGTGCAGCAGTCCTTATTAGGGGAATTTGAGTGTACATGTAACAAATCAACTAACAGGAAGTTGAGGTTTACAAAAATATTTGTACTATGTGCATCAGAAATGCCAACTTTTTTTACTATGTTGATTGTATCCAGTTTATCAGTTATTTCTTTGTGAAGCAAAAAATACAGTAGTTTAATTTTTTCCTGCATGGATTATAAATGAGGTTAATAATTACTCGACTAAATAAATCACACACTTATTTATTGCTACATGGAATTGTTACTCGAAATAGGTCATTATGTGCTTGTGTGAGTTTGTCTCTTATCCTCCATAGTTCCACATTTCATGTGAACTTTATGAGCATTCTTTGTAATCATTTTCCATATTTTCTTGATGGGGAGTGGCATATGACTCATTGGTAGTCATGACAACTTCAGCAGGAGGCACTAGACTATTGTAAGACATATTGGATGTCATGTGGCTAACTTGATGATCCATATTATACTTATTGCTTGTCATAGCAATAACTGATGGAAACCTGTTTGAGGGGTTCTGAGGTGCATTTTGAGTGATTTCTTTAAAGTCTTTCTTTTCTTGATGCCGCTTGTAACCTACATTAAAAAATGAAGCTAAATAATTGTTTCAATCACACATTTTTATTAGTGAGCTTGTATTGTATTTCTACATCTGATACCTCAATGGTGCTTACTGATTTTTACTCGTCTTTTACACAGATAGATGAGAAAGACTGTTAGAACCAGAATGTAGACAGTGAGAATTGCAATCATTGCTCCACTCACTGTGCCAATCATTGTAACATTAGTACTTCCAAATTTTGTGCTTGTCTCACTGAATATCTTTGGTGGTTGACTTTGGAAAAAATCTGTATGATCAGAAAAAGACTTCTGAAAGAAATAGGAGTGGTTAAGGAGCAAACGAAAGGGTGTACAGATTTGAGCCCACAGTGTATGTCTCACCTCCCAATCTCCTATCCGTGCTATGTTGCTACTCTGTACACATACCTTGAAGGAAACATTCTACTGGAATAGCAGTGGTTGGGAAGGAGAGGTTGAATAGTGGAGCATGTATTGAGAGTAAGTTATAAAAATGGTCTCCGTTTCTTACGACTCTAGAAGTCAATGTGATTCTTCCAGTCTGGTTGTTGTGGGTGTGGTTTAACTCTTGTGCGTATACTTGAGATGTGAATATTTTGGAGACCTCCTCCTCATCGTAATCCGTCACATTCAATGTCACCTCTCTGTTGCAGCCATCAATGGACAGAGACAGACTCCAGTCACTTGTGGAACAAGTTAAGATATCACAGGTACTTGAGTTGATGCTACAGGTTGCAGAGAAATGAATGAAGTTATTAACACCATCACAGAGACTTGAAGGTTGCTGTTCTATTATGACTAAACAAAATATAGAAAGTTCCAGTAGTAAATTTGCAGCAATGGAGCTAAAGCTCTTGATAAAACAGCTGGAATACACACTAAAACTTGACTTACTTATGCCATATACTATGATGCACTTATGTTAAAATGTGTTTGAATTAGGTATATAATGAAGCTATAAACAAACCATTGTAGTCGGTGATGACAATGGTTGTTGTCTGAGGATCTCTTGTCAATCTCTGAAGTCCATTATTAACAATAAATATTGTAAAATTCTTCACTTCTTCGTACTCAACATCTTTTATAAGAGTTACAGTATAACATTTCTTGCTGCTAGAGTTGCTGGTTTTAGGAAAAATGAGAACATCGTCAGGAAAACTGAAATCTGAAATAATTTAATGAGAATGTGTTAGTAGTTAATATACTAGTTAGATTTTACCGTTGCCTCTGATGGCTGTTCCTTCTGCTGCTCTGATTGAAGATTGTTGCAAGACAGTCTCTAGATACCCAGTGAGTGTAATACATACCCTAAGCTGTCCATCTCCTTCTCCAACAGTGTAAGAAGATTGCTCCCATCCTATGACAACTCCTATTTGTAACATTAATTATTATTAGTTCACTTTTTATAACTACATTCAAATTTTGTGCATAAGTAACAAGGCCATGAGGTTGTTTTAACCATATTATAGTTACCAAAAGTATGCTGATATATTAAAAAAGCTACAATAGGAATCTTCACAACTTAGAAATGATAGTTTGAGTCAATTGGTTTCTCAAGAGAGTATACTCAAGCTTATGCTCCTTGAGGTATGGAAAACAATGGAAGAGAGAAAGGAACTTAATTCTTTCAAGAAAAAATCTCAACTGGCCACCAATTATCAAACTCACTCTCATCATCATCCAGGACTATGATAACAAAGTTAGGAGATAGTGTGACCATGTTATCAGTGGTAGTCAGGTTCACATAAAACTCCTCTCTCACTTCATAGTTGTCATCATTTATGATGGTTAAATTGAAACAGTTTCTTGAGCTGTTAGGAGTAAACAGAAAATGGTGAGGTGTTTCTTCATAGTCAATATTTCCTACAAGTACAATACGTTCCATGGGTCGAGATATTGATCTAATTGTGTGTCGCTTTTGCTAATGTAGTATGCATGCTGATGTCATTTGGAAGCCGACTAGCAGGAGTTAAAGTAAGAGTGTGTGTTTAGGATGTAAAATAATGTAAGATCAGAGGCTGTCAGAACTAACTGGGTCATTCAACTAGTAAGACAAGCAGTATACAATCTATGGGAGGTAGTCTCTAGCATGTACAAAATTAATCTTGTGCACAGTGTAATCCAGTCCATCTTACCATAAGCACTGCGATCTTCATAGGCAATGTCTATATTTGCTGCATAGTGAGAGGGACTGTTATCCATCACACTAGCACATAGAAGCTTGTTTCCAATTGCTTCAGGTAGCAGCATCCTCTTAATTCCTTCCAATCCAATGGTCACAGCATTTGACAGAGGGAAACTTAATATAACTGATGGCAGTAGAATATTTATTAGCCGAGCCATGGAGCTCTGACTACCCTTAGCAATGATAACGTACAGATTCTAATGATTAAGAGAAGTACCAACACTAATAGCAAGAGAACATGAAATTGTAAACAGCAGAATATAGACACAATTTTGGGAAAGAAAAGTGGATAGAGCCACTCCCCAATCAAGCTCTGACATATATTCTACTTTTTCGGCTAATCTTAAAAGCAGATTGTGCACAGATTTATAATATTATTATAAATGCTTGGTAAACAAGAGCAAAACAACTTCAATCTCATGTCATGTAATTTGAAGTAAAGCAATTAGCTATACATAACTCTATGGTCAGGGTTCTATCTGGGGTTAAGAGGTGAGGGAGGGAAGTTTTCTAGTGTGATGTTAAGGCTGAACCCAGTGTAGCATTAGCTCCTACAACATTGTCAATAGCAAATTTAATGTTAATAACTTGAATTCCGGGCAGATGGACCTGTCTACCTTCCAAACCTCATTTAGAAGCAATCCTAAAAATTAACAAATAATAGGTATCATCTCATCTTTTCAAAAACAGACAAGTATCATTAACATCGGAATTCTCCTGTAATGCAAGATGTTAGTACAAATTTGAAGCTCCCAACATTATTAGGATTAATGCACTATGTTGTGTGGCACAGTGGTGTTTAGTAGGTAGACTATTATTTGGACTGTATGTGTTAGGGTAAAATACTGTATGCAGTGTGTATTCAATGTAATAGCTAATAGCATTTCTTTTCACAGTGCTAAGTAGGTGACTACTCTTTGACTAGATTGCTTGTCTAAATCAATTAGATAATAAGTATGGTTTTAACTGGATAATTATTACTCTGGATATCATAAATTAGATGAACTTTAACCTTTAAATGCAATTGACTGTAATACCAACTAACTAATGTATGTTTCTCAATTCTATTTAATCAGCTTGATAAAACAATCCATTCATTAGCTGCTTGTGATTATGTAAACTTATCTGTTCATATCTTCTGATTATAGAAACACATCTATTCACAACTTCTAACAGTGTACATAATTTTGATGTCAAAGGACTGCTGTGTACACAGAAAAAAAATCAATACAATGAAACTATCATCCCGCATACAGAAAGCAGCATATGAGTAATTGTGATTTGAACTTAACAAATGTAATTTTGTCCCTATCATTCACAAAACTTGCTTTCTTTTATCCAGCTCTAACATCTAGAATTCACAATCAGCTATCTTCCTTCAATGTCGTTAGCTACATGAAACAAATATACACTTACTAGCTATGTCTTCATGACTAAAAGTGTAAATTGGACAAGAATTTAATGAAGCCTAGTTTCTTCATAATAAAACTAAAAGTTGATCTTTATTTAAATACTGTAAATTTCTGATCTATGGTGGCTCTGGTTGTAGTAGTTTGAATGAGAAATGACAAGGGAGTGAAATGCATGAGAAAATGGTGGCAGCCAAACATTTTTTGTATTGTTAAAAAATGCCTGTGAGAAAAAGAGAGAATACATCATTATTATTATTTTTATTACTATTATTTGTTATTATTTATTATTTATTGTTGTTATTATGAGGTAATAGTAGGATGGTAGTTCATTGTTACAAAGCAGAAAGCAAGGACGTCGCATGTGGTCAAAACAATACTAGCCCCTCTCATCCACTCCTCTCATTATGCAGGAAAGGAAGACCATTAATTATTAGGCTATACTAGTGATATTTATGTGTGAATAGATACTGGCGTTGCCAATGTGACACTGACGTGAACTCCACTCTTTGGAGTATGATAACTCAATGGTTATTGCACTTCTCTCTCAGGTACATACATTGTGTAGTTCCTAGTCAGTTATCAGGAAGGGATTTAGATGTGAGTTTAGAGAATGTGTGAACATACACTCCCATAATACGGACAAACTTGAGTTACCAGGACTATTGAGTTTGAAGTATGTAAGGAATGTGGAGCAATATGACTGTATGTGCTGGCACGAACTAGTGTGGGTGTGTTAGCAGGGATAAGTAGGGGTGGGCTAGCAGGACTCTAGTTGAGGTGTAGGACCAGGTACCCAGTAATGGCTTGGATGAAAGTTTCTGTGCATTACCATTCTCCCTCCTTCCACGAAAGGTTATAGAGGTGAGTATGGCAGGGGTAGGTGTAGGCAGTGGAGTTTAGTGTGAGCAATCATGAGGTTAATTTCTACACTTATTTATTGCTACATGAAATTGTTATGACACAATCACTCAAAATAGGTCATTATGAGTTTGTCTCTTCTCCATAGTTCCACATTTCATGTGAATTTTACAATAATTCTTCATAATCATTATCCACATTGTCTTGAAGGAGAGTGGCATACGATTCATTGGTAGTCATGACAACTTGAGCTGGAGGCACTATTTGGAGTCTATTGTAAGACATATTGGATGTCATGTGGCTAACTTGATGATCCAAATAACATATATTGGTTGTCATAGCAATAACTGTAGGAGAATCGTTTGTGGGATTCTGAGATGTATCTTGAGCAATTTCTTCATAGTCTTCTTCATCTTGCATATGATGCTGTTTAATTTTACAACTTGCATTAAATAATATAGCTAACAACAATAATTATCTAATGAATTTATTTAGTGAACTTGTATTGGATTTCTATAATAGTATAATGTTCCTCTGCCTTCATTGACATGTATATAGCTATTCTATATTTAATAATACACTTGTCTGTCAGTAACAACAACCAACAGTGTGTATTCATGAATAATTCATGAGCCAAAACTGTTTGGTAAAGCATCATCCTTAACTGAATGGGTAAAGTAGAAGATGAAGTTTCAAAATGGAAGGCAAAAGTTTCACAAGGGAAGGCAAAAGTTTCACAAAGCCCATATCGACAATAAAAAAGGACAGAGAGACTGAGAAGCATGAGTGATCAACAAAGGAGGATAATGAGGGACTCCATGATTCAAGAAGAAAGAGCTGATGAGAGCAAAGGAGAGAGATAAGAAAGCTGAGATAGTTCAGAATATAAGACAGCACAGTTTACCACTTTATGAGTCAGAGTGTGATATGGTGAAATATTTCAAGAGCAGGCTAATTTATTTTCATAGCCAGAGGCGAGTGAAAATAAAGCCTGAGAGTGAAATATCTAGCCACATCACTCTGCCTGAGTGTATGGTTTATTCCACACTAGATATCTTCACTATACTGTAGTTTGTACTAGGACTGGTAACTAACTCACTGGTAAAGTTGGTTCAAGGGGCTCCCCATACCCCCCAGCTGATATTTTAGCAGCTGCTAACTGTTGGATAATGCTAAATCATAGTAATATCTCCAACTTCACAAGATACAATACCACCTCGAATGAGATGATACAATAATATATATTGAGGGATATAAATTGTTCATAGCAACGAGTGTTCATAGGAATGCGACATGACATTGATCGTATCCATAACAAATATCTTACACCTCCCTTCCAAGATGGAGTGTGGAAGTTACGACATCTTACTTCCAGGTGTCATCCTCGATCAGCCGCAGTTGTTGGCGGGTTCCTCGTCCGGCACGTTGCGATCGCCGAGGTACCACTGGTTCCATCGCCACAGCAGATGTTGGAGAGAAGTCGTCATAATGCTGATCCGAATGGGTGTCAGTCGAGGATGCACCAACAGAGAGAGCTGTCCTCTTACGAAGAAATCGGCGATTACGAAGCAGAACTCTACCAGATTCAGTTCGCACAAAACATCGACGATGTTGGTCAACTGCTGTAACCACTCCATACACATCCCAGGCTCTGGAAACAGGATTCTGAATAGCAACATGAGCCCCAGGTGTCAAGTCAGGTATAGGGTGAGCATGCTGGTCATAAAATGATTCAGCCTTATGAAGGAGCTCTTTGGTATGTCCCTTATCAAGTGGACGTTGCCATTCAGGTGCGAACGATCGCCGATGAGCTGGCAGAGAATCTTGTATGGGATGTCCGTAAAGCTTCTGTGCGGGGGACAAACCATCTCGTCTACAAGGTGTGTTTTGGTACTGAAGTAAAGACCTAGCCAGGACATCACGGTCAATTGAACGTCCTCTCCATGAAGCCTTGATGAGTCGCTTCATAGACTTGACGGTAGCCTCAGCTTTTCCATTGCTCTGAGGATAATGTGGACTTGATATGATGTGATGAATGCCCCAATCCTTCAAGAAAGACAAAAACTTGTTGGAGGTGAACTGCGGCCCACCATCAGACCACACTATATCTGGAGCAGACGTGCAGCAAAAGAAGTCACGCAAGACATCAATTACATGGGAAGCTGTGGTTCCATTACCCATAGGGCAAATGTGTGGCCAGTCCGTGAGGCAGTCTACAATCACTAGGAAGTAATGTCCTGCATGTTACGCGAAGTCCATTGCTAGTTGTTGGAATGGCTGAGAGGGACGTAGCTTTGTGATAATCGGTTCACGACAATGAGATGGAAGAGAATCCTGACAGAACTTGCAATTAGCTATATACGATTCAATAGCTTGATCAATCCCGGGCCAGTAAATAGAAAGCCGAGCTCTATCCTTCGAGCGTGTCACACCTTGGTGGGCCTCATGAAGCCGTCCAAGAATGGTGGAGCGAAATAAAGTGGGAATGAAGAGGCGACAACCATACACAATAAAGTCATTATCCACACTGAGATGGTGACGAGATCCCCAGAACTGCTTCAGGTGCTGTGGGAGGTCACCCTTATGAGCTGGAAACCCATCATGAATGAGACGCAAGAGATCCTGGTAAACACTGTCATCCTTGGCATATTCCCAAAGTTCTTGAAGGCGAAGGTTGAGGTTGTCTCCATGTAACACACGAATCTCTGCCAATGTGGCAGATTTGACACAAGATAGGGAACCATGGATGTCAACATCAAACTCTGCTAAGTCCTCACGATGGGCTGACTGAGTGCAGGGATGGCGGGAGAGAGCATCAGCAGCATTATTTTCTTTGCCTTTCTGCCATTTTGCAACAAAGTTGTAGGCCAAAAGATGAGTCCGAAGCCTTTGTAAACGAGGGTTTTCAATCTCATCCAGCCTGTGATTGTTGAGGATAGGGACCAGAGGATTATGGTCAGTAATGACAGTGAATGAGGGTAAACCAGACAGGAATACACGACATTTTTTAGTAGCCCATGCGACAGCTAGAAGTTCCAGCTCGATGACTGCATAGCGAGTCTCAGCATCTGTGAGGAAACGAGAACCAGCTTGAATTAGTTTCCAATCACCATGGTGCTCCTGTTGAAGGACAAACCCAAGTCCTAAATGACAGGCGTCAGTAAGAAGTCGTGTAGGGCGGCCTATCTCGTAAAATGCCAGAGTGGGAGCGGTGGTTAGAACAGCCTTCGCCTTGAGAAACGAGTCAGAATGTGACGTGTTCCATAGGAAGTCATTCTTCATACTAAGAAGAGGTCTAAGTGGGGCAAGAGCAGAACTGACGTTGTTCGTACTACCAGCCAACTGATTGGCAAGCCCGAAGAACGATCTGAGGTCTGTTTGGCTGGAAGGGGTAGGGAAGCTATCAATAGCTTTAGTGATATCATTACTGATGTGATAGCCATCTTTCGAAAGACAGAACCCTGCGAATACCACCTCTGTTCTACAAAACTGGAATTTGTCCTTGCCAAGTGAAATGCCGCAATCTTCACATCTTTGCAAAAACTGGCGCACATGGGTAATGTGAGTGGTGAAATCCTCATCATAAACAACAACGTCATCCACGACCCGACAGAAGTCATGGAGGCCCTGAAAGGCTTCATACATTCGGCGATCATAATGCTCACTGATTGAAGAGATGCCGAAAGGAGCACGCAAAAACTTAAAATGCCCAAATGGAGTGATAAAAGTAGTGAGAAGCTGGCTGTCTTCATCCAGAGGGCTTTGGTGGTAACCTTTGAAAGCATCAAATACTGTGAAATATTTAGCTTTCGAGTCCGCAATGTTGGCTACAGCAAGTGCCGGAGGAGTAGATTGGAATCGTTCTCTTTTGACGTAACGGTTGAGAGAGGAAAAGTCAACACAGATCCGAACACGTTCAGAGTTCTTTTTACGTGCCACTACGATTGGCGCACACCAGTCAGTGGGATCAGTTTGTCTTGAAATGACGCCCTGGGATTCAAGTAGCTCAAGTTCCTTCTTAGTTGGCTCCAAAAGTGCATATGGGATTGTACAAGGTGTATTGACACAGAATGGCTTGGCAACATCCGTGATCACTATCTTGAACACCTCACCAGGCATTGTGCGAATCTGCCCATCGAAAACTGTCGGGAACTCTTTCAGAATTCCATCTTTGGAGACAGGACAGGTTTCCTGCTGAGACAGTGTGTCAACCGAACTGATTGAAGATGTAATAGTAGGTTTAGATACCACCGGTAGTGGCATTGGATACTCCGGTGGAAGAATACCAAGAGCACGAGCTGTCTGCCAAGAAAGTAATGCTCCTGAGACAGTCTTATATATGTGAAAACAGTCCTCCACAGCACAGTGTCCAACACTGATGAGCACCTTCAGGCAACCCAACGGAGAGAGTGTACTTCCATTAACAGCACGGGGTTTAACATCTGACGACAACAAGTTGAGTACATGCTCATTGATTTGTGACAGAAACTCAATACCAGCTGCACTGATGTCAGCACCAGAGTCGGGGAGAACCTCCACCACAGCCTCACCGTTCAAGCCTTGTATGTGGACTGGGAGTGTAGGTGCCGGAACTGAGTGGTTGAGGGACATCATACCAGGATGATGGGCATTGTCCTCCTCAGTTTGCTGAGGGCCCTCTGACTGAATACTGAGTGCACGAGGAGGAGCTTTCCTGAAACCACTAGTAAACTGGTTACTGGGCTTTTGCCGACAGACAGCGCTATAATGGCCTAGTTTGCCACAATTGCTACTAACTGCTTGATACGCAGGGCATGCCTTGCGGCGCCCCTCCAGGTGTACTGCCTTGCCACAGCCATTGCAGGTTCCCAAAGGTTGTGTCGAAGCAGGGCGTTCCTTCCCCTTCATGCCGCATTGATATCTGCTAACCTTATACACAGAGTCACTGGATGGAGAGTCAAGGGTTGAAGACTTTGGAGGAACGACCACAGCCAAGGACATCGCACCAGATCGAGAGTGTAACTCCTGTTTAGCCGCCTCCAATGCCCTACCTGTATCAATAGCCTTTGTCAGGGTAAGATTGGGCTCCCTAAGCAGGTCTTTGATAGTGTCAGGATCTATAAGGCCAGTTACCAGTTGATCACGAATGTTGCTCTGGAGGCAATTGTTATCACAAAAATTGCAAGTCTTCGCCAACTCACGAAGTGACAGCAGATAGTCATCGAAACTCTCACCCAGAGCTTGCTTGCATTGTCTGAAGTTGCGTCGCTCAACAGTCTCGTTGACTCTGCCCTGGACATAGCTCTTCAGTGCGGCAACTATCTGCTCCTGGTCCCCTCGCTGTGCTTCTGTAAGGCCAAGATTGTCAAAAATGGTGAGTGTATCACGTGACAAGCAACAATGGAGGGCGTGTACTTTGATGGGTGCTGCTGAGTCAGCAAGTCCGGAAAGAATCATGTAGGAATTCCACTGTTTCTCCCAAGCTAGAAAGTCGGAACCTCTATCGACATCGAGGTCAAGTTTAGGAAGGTCACTCGCACGAAAAGTATAAGACATGAGTACCAGACACTACCAAGACAGTTCAACTTGCAAATACAGGACGAGGGACGGTGTGTAGACGCAGGAGATGATTCACTCTCCCCACAGAAGACAAATAGGTAAATACAGGTTCAATTGCTACCAGCAATTACTGTTCGCAGCGCCATGTTGGATAATGCTAAATCATAGTAATATCTCCAACTTCACAAGATACAATACCACCTCGAATGAGATGATACAATAATATATATTGAGGGATATAAATTGTTCATAGCAACGAGTGTTCATAGGAATGCGACATGACATTGATCATATCCATAACAAATATCCTACACTAACCAGGTTGAGTAGGCTACACCAGAGGAAGGTAGATGTAAAAAACCGGGATAAGTGGCTAGTTTGGCTGGTTGCTATAACTACTAGGGTAATGAGCTTGCCAATACAGTGTGCAATAACAACTTGAAATATCAGGTGATACCTAAAGATATCATTGTGAAGATATCTAGCGTGGAATAAATATATACATTACATCTATATCTAAATGGTCCTTACCTATTTTTACTCGTCTTTTACACAGATCGATGAAAAAGACTGTTAGAACCAGAATGTAGACAGTGAGAATTGCAAGCATTGCTCCACTCACTGTGCCAATCATTGTAACATTAGTACTTCCAAATTTTGTGCTTGTCTCACTGAATGTCTTTGGTGGTTGACTTTGGAAGAAATCTGTATGATCAGAAAAAGACTTCTGAAAGAAATAGGAGTGGTTAAGGAGCAAACGAAAGGGTGTACAGATTTGAGCCCATAGTGTATGTCTAACCCCCCAATCTCCTATCCTTGCTATGTTGCTACTCTGCACACATACCTTGAAGAAAACATTCTACTGGAATAGCAGTGGTTGGGAAGGAGAGGTTGAATAGTGGAGCATGTATTGAGAGTAAGTTATAAAAATGGTCTCCATTTCTTACGACTCTAGAAGTCAATGTGATTCTTCCAGTCTGGTTATTGTGGGTGTGGTTTAACTCTTGTGCGCATACTTGAGATGTGAATGTTTCGGAGACCTCCTCCTCATCGTAATCCATCACATTCAATGTCACCTCTCTGTTGCAGCCATCAATGGACAGAGACAGACTCCAGTCACTTGTGGAACAAGTTAAGATATCACAGGTATTCGAGTTGATGCTACAGGTTGCAGAGAAATGAATGAAGTTATTAACACCATCACAGAGACTTGAAGGTTTCTGTTCTGTTATGACTAAACAAAATATAGAAAGTTCCAGTAGTAAATTTGCAGCAATGGAGCTAAAGTTCTTGATAAACAACTGGAATACACACTAAAACTTGACTTACCTATGCCATCTATTATTATGCACTTATTTTAAAATGTGCTTGAATTAGGTATATAATGTAGCTATAAACAAACCATTGTAGTCGGTGATGACAATGGTTGTTGTCTGAGGATCTCTTGTTAATCTCTGAAGTCCATTATTAACAATAAATATTGTAAAAGTCTTCACCACTTCTTCGTACTCAATATCTTTTATAAGAGTTACAGTATAACATTTCTTGCTGCTAGAGTTGCTGGTTTTAGGAAAAATGAGAACATTGTCAGGAAAACTGAAATCTGAAATAATTTAATGAGAATGTGTTAGTAGTTAATATACTAGTTAGATTTTACCATTGCCTCTGATGGCTGTTCCTTCAGCTGCTCTGATTGAGGATTGTTGCAAGACAGCCTCTAGATACCCAGTGAGTGTAACACATACCCTAAGCTGTCCATCTCCTTCTCCAACAGTGTAAGAAGATTGCTCCCATCCTATGACAACTCCTATTTGTAACAGTAAAGGTTTGCCTTTCATGCTGAGCAATTACTATTAGTTCACTTTTTATAACTACATTCAAACGTTGTGCATAAGTAATTCTGCATGTCTTTGCTAAAATTAATGGTACGTATGCCCTTAAATGCACGTGAGTTTCCTTTTTCTCTTAAAAACACAACTTTTTTTGGTTTCCCCCTAGTTTCTTGTAACACTACAGCAATAAGAAAACCTTATTTTAGAATTTGGCTCAAAACTGTGCGATAATTCCTTCAAAATATCGAGGTTTTTTTTCAAGTCACAAAAAACTGCAGCAAATGGTTACTATGGTATTGACGACTCTTTACCAGAGATCTATTTTAACATTACAAGTATATAGCCATAATTATTTAAGATTTATTTAAGGCATATTTTTTGTAGCTGAGTCAGAGTGCTTGTTGTCAAGAATTACTAGCACCTCAGATAGCCTGAATGGCTTAAGTTCAGAACTTGGGAAATTGAGGTAAGAAAGTAATTCTTTTTTTGTCTGCTAAAATTCTAGTGGTCAACTGCTATATACTGTTATGCATGACTTGAGCTAAAAAAATATGTAACAATACTGTAGTTTTATATAACCTGCTAACTAGGCAGGCTCGCTCGATATTTGTGCTCAAACACACCACCAGTATATACATATATTATGCATATTTGGTACGTATGCCCCTTAAACGCGAGTGCCCTTTCATCTCCTAAAAACATGGCATTTTAGGCTTGACCCCAGTTTCTTCTGATACTATACAGCACTAAGCAAGTTTTACTTTAAGCTTAGGCTCCAAATTGTGAGATATTTCCTACGAAATATTTTAATGGTCAACTTTTATATATAGAATCTACTTTTGTCATATGAAGTATGAAAATAGAAGCTTCTTCAGGTCACATAACAATATTGTAGTTTTATGTAATCTAACTAGGCAGGCTCCATCTCAATATTTGTGCACAAGCACACCACAAGTTATCGACCGAGCAAAGCAAGCGAGACTCTGTTATGGGTGAAATTGTGAGATAATTCCTGCGAAACTCTTGTTTTTCAAGTCACAAGAAGTTGTTGCTACTGGTTTGCCAAACTCATTAGTATGCAGCTTTAATGAATTACTGAATTATATCACTAGGCAACAGGAAACCAAGTATTGTGAAATCAAAAGAAAATTATTATCCAAATAAATTATAGTTTTAGTGGGATCACTCGATTAGAAGGCTTCACAGGTGGACTGTACAACTGCTAATCACATTTAACCAATGAAGCCAGTCATCAAAACTTAGTAGCAGGTGGCTAAAAATTAAGTAAAAAAATGTGTACTTACATAGTAAAGCCATATAGAAGTGCTAGTGTAGCTGAAACAACAGGTGTCTAAATCTAGGAGCCCTGATAACTTGTATGAAGAGTAATTTAATAACACAACTCAAAGCATATGTAAAATACAGTTTTACTGAAGTGAAGAACGAGCAATAATTGGGTTATAGTGCCACAGCTTATGGGACCAACAACAATTAAATCTTCCATTTAGGCTTCTTTTTTCCCTTGCTGTTGAGTCGTAGCTAATAAGCAAAAAAACAAACAAAAAAAAACATCCGCAGACAACTGGCATTTTATTGCATATGACCACTCTACTGGCAGCTTTTGTAGTAATAAGCACTCAGACCACAATAAAAAAAATGGCTGCTTAGTTTTGTTTTTGTTTTTCAAACACAATAGGTGTGCCAAAGCATCGAGCATAATGTCAGAATAATAGGTGGTTTTTAAGAATGCCATTCACATTATAACAGCTGCATAGCTGGTCATAGGTTCTGATATAGCAGTTAAATAGTTTTGTAAGCTTGCATTATTGTATGAGAGCATAGGCTGGCTTATGCTGAAAGCACATGGTACATTTAGACTCTGTGTGTGGTAGGCATAGGTGTAGTGTCAGTACATAGTGACTATAAGAAATGGCGGATTCTGTGAATCAACAAAGTTCATTATTAGATAAAATAGAACCATCTATTATGCTTCAGCATAACAAGCACTAATTCAAGCTGCTATAAACTGACTTTTTTTACTCTCTCATAGCACATTATTTTAAGCTCACTATCTTAAATTCATAATTATTACTCTATACAATAACTTTGCCGTCTATTTGAGTGTATGATTGGGATAATAGGTAATTTCAAAGCATTATATGTGATGTGACAAACATTGGAGCAGAGGTGGAAAATGAAGCATATTAGGCCCAGGCCTAGTGCTGAGGGTTTTACTACAGCCATTTTGTGAAGATGTGGTTCCCATCAAGTAGACAACAAGCAACTACTACATCCTAGAGACTTAGTGCCGCTATCAGTGAGTACACCATCATTGAATCATATCTTTATAGGTAGCTATATGTATGAGTAATAGCGCGGGTAACTGTGCTATTTGGGATTAATAGTACGAGTAATGTGATTGTAGTACGAGACAAAGCCGAGTGCTATTTCAATTGCTATTTCAATTGCTATCACTCACTAATAGTAGGCCAGCTTTAAAAAAAATTAATTTGCACTGTAGCTACACTGTATCTTCACGTTGCCAATGTGACACTGACGTGAACTCCACTCTTTGGAGTATGATAACTCAATGGTTATTGCACTTCTCTCTCAGGTACATGCATTGCGTAGTTAGGGCAAGGTCCTACTTCAGGAAGGGATTTAGATGTGAATTTAGAGAATGTGTGAACATATACACTCCCATAATACGGACAAACTTGAGTTACCAGGACTATTGAGTTTGAAGTATGTAAGGAATGTGGAGCAATACGACTGTATGTGCTGGCACGAACTAGTGTGGGTGTGTTAGCAGGGATAAGTAGGGGTGGGCTAGCAGGACTCTAGTTGGGGTGTAGGACCAGGTATCCAGTAATGGCTTGGATGAAGGTTTCTGTGCATTACCATTCTCCCTCCTTCCACGAAAGGTTATAGAGGTGAGTATGGCAGGGGTAGGTGTAGGCAGTGGAGTTTAGTGTGAGCAATCATGAGGTTAATTTCTACACTTATTTATTGCTACATGAAATTGTTATGACACAATCACTCAAAATAGGTCATTATATGCTTGTATGAGTTTGTCTCTTCTCCATAGTTCCACATTTCATGTGAATTTTACGATAATTCTTCATAATCATTATCCACATTGTCTTGATGGGGAGTGGCATACGATTCATATGTAATCATGACAACTTGAGCTGGAGGCACTAGTTGGAGTCTATTGTAAGACATATTGGATGTAATGTGGCTAACTTGATGATCCAAATAACATGTATTGGTTGTGGTGGGGGAAGGGAGAACGACGCGTCTCAACACGTTAGCACCAAATGTAGGGGAAACGTTCCTTCTTATTTGTAGGTCACTGCCACCAGAGTTCGTAGCGCAGAAAGGCTCCCCGCAGGTAAGAATATCTCAACTAAGTTAATATTTAATTAAGATACGCACTGGTCCGGGGACCTGAAAGATGGAACATAAAACGAACTGAACAAAAATGACTCAATCAACGTATATATAACATAATAACGCGCAGGCCACCTGAGCGGGCTCAGAGCACACAACGTCAGACCTGCCACGTATACACAAATGACACAAAACCATTAAGTTCTAAAAATAACACACATCTAGTTCACATGCACGCACCCACACACACACATACAATGTTCTAGTGTCTTTCTTCTCTATCTTCGCTCATCTCTCTTCACGTCTTGTTTCTCCTCTACTCCTCTCTTCTCATTCGTGGAGGCCGGCCCTACAGTTGTCATAGAAATAACTGTAGGGGAATCGTTTGTGGAATTCTGAGATGTATCTTGAGTAATTTTTTCATAGTCTTCTTCATCTTGCATATGATGCTGTTTAATTTTACAACCTGCATTAAATAATATAGCTAACAACAATAATTATCTAATGAATTTATTTAGTGAGCTTGTATTGGATTTCTATAATAGTATAATGTTCCTCTGCCTTCATTGACATGTATATAGCTATTCTATATTTAATCTCTAATAATACACTTGTCTGTCAGTAACAACAACCAACAGTGTGTATTCATGAATAATTCATGAGCCAAAACTGTTTGGTAAAGCATCATCCTTAGCTGAATGGGTAAAGTAGAAGATGAAGTTTCAAAATGGAAGGCAAAAGTTTCACAAGGGAAGGCAAAAGTTTCACAAAGCCCATATCGACAATAAAAAAGGACAGAGAGACTGAGAAGCATGAGTGATCGACCAAGGAGGATAATGAGGGACTCCATGATTCAAGAAGAAAGAGCTGAAGAAAGCAAAGGAGAGGGATAAGAAAGCTGAGATAATTCAGAATAAAAGACAGCACAGTTTACCACTTTATGAGTCAGAGTGTGATACGGTGAAATATTTCAAGAGCAGGCTAATTTATTTTCATAGCCAGAGGCGAGTGAAAATAAAGCCTGAGAGTGAAATATCTAGCCACATCACTCTGCCTGAGTGTATGGTTTATTTTATTCCACACTAGATATCTTCACTACTGTAGTTTGTACTAGGACTGGTAACTAAGTCACGGGTAAAGTTGGTTCAAGGGGCTCCCCACACCCCCTGCTGATATTTTAGCAGCTGCTCTAACCAGGTTGAGTAGGCTACACCAGAGGAAGGTAGATGTAAAAACCGGGATAAGTGGCTAGTTTGGCTGGTTGCTATAACTACTAGGGTAATGAGCTTGCGCAATACAGTGTGAAATAACAACTTGAAATATCGGTGATACCTAAAGATATCATTGTGAAGATATCTAGGGTGGAATAAATATATACATTACATCTACATCTAAATGGTGCTTACCAATTATTCCTCGTCTTCTAAACAGATAGATGAGAAAGACTGTTAAAACCAGAATGCAGACAGTGAGAATTGCAAGCATTGCTCCACTTACTGCGCCAATGATTGTAGCATTATATATTATTATAGTACTTCCAAATTTTGTGCTTGTCTCACTGAATGGTGGTTGACTTTGGAATGAATCTATTATTGGGAAAAGACTGCTGAAAAATGGGAGTAGTTGACGAGTGAATTTGTACAAATTTGAGTCAATGGTGTATGTATGCGTATAACATATATACATATATGTAGGCTATAATTGTACGAGTAACATAATTATATAATGTGAACTTTCGGGAGTACTGAGGGACAGGTAAGAGCAGTTGGCTAGCTCTAGCTAGCTCTCTAGCTACCCTAACTGAGAGAATTCAATAGCTACTTCCCAGTTCTCCCTTTAAGACTGAAATATTTATCCAAAAACAAGGCTACATATAGTGTTACACAGCAAAGTAAATAGATGATAATTGGTTCATTAGGAAGTGATAAGAGGTGCATGTTGCAAAAATCAATGAGGCATAACCATGAGCAAAACAACAATAAACCAGCTGATTCCAAAGCTCAAAGTTCACACTCCTTTCCCCTTCTTTTGCAGCAAACTGGTTTGACATGGCTCTAGATAAAGCATCCACATTTCCATTATCCCTGCCTGGTTGATGGCAGACAATGAAGTTGAAGGGTTGAAGAAACAAGCTCCAGCATGTCAATCTAGAATTGTTCTCTTGGAGGCAGTCGAGCCATTCCAGAGCCCGGTGGTCAGTCACAATAATTAACTACCAACCCAGCAAATATAGCTACTCTATAAACCATTAGTGGCTAATTTAATTGCCAAAAGTTCTTTTTCCACTGTTGTGTACGGCAGGTCCAGAGAAGCGTACCGAGGTTACCAACGGAAGTAAATAAAGCAAGGCACGCCCCGGGCGGCGGGGCGTGCTAAAAAGGTATAGAGGGCGCATGCGCCAGGGGTGTGACTAAGTCAATCTAAAAGAAAGTAAATGGACGACAGTAAGAAAACGGGAGCGGCGGGTGGCAGCAGAGCCGCCAGCGAAACTGTCGTCATGGAGGACGAGGAGAACAGGCCCAAGAGGAGGAGAGGCCTGGGTAAGCGCAGACTGATTGAAATGGAAGGTGAAGAGGGACGGGATACGAACGAAGGTGGGCGCTTATTAGAAGAAGGCGGGCGCTTAGTAGAACTAGAGAGGACGGTGGCAGCGCAGGGAGCCAGGATGGATGCGTTCATGGAGCGAATGCTCAAGAGAGACCAGGAGAGCCAGGAGGGCAGGCCAAGAACCCCAGAGGAGGGTAGGTCGCAGGGCCAACGGGAACGGTAGTATGGGCGTAGAGGGCGAGCATTTGGTAGTTACAGAGTTAAGGGACACACAAACGGGGTGGGGAGCCGAGTTGGCGGCTAGCAAGGGTGTCCCTGGTGCTCGCTCCGCCCAGGTTTACCTGGGCGTGACCACTATTGAGCCCAACGGGCAAGGAAAACAGGGGTAAGGGGGCTGATATGGCGGGGGGACGAAAGGAAGGGTCATGGCTCGTGAGCAAGCCGGAGAAGACGGACGAGTTGCTGGAGAGTCCAGCAGGAGATGCTAGAAGGAGAGCAGGCCCTCGGGAGGTCCCGGATGCCTCATGGTGGGGGACCTGTTTCTCCCTGTTCGAGAAGGCCAGGTTGGAGGCCAAGCCAGAGTTGGCTGACCAGCTCCGCGCCTATAGAGAGGCCATTGCGGAGACAGCCAGGAGACACCGCTGTGAGTGTGTTGCCCGGTATGACCGGTGCTTTCGCATGGCGGCAGCAGGCAGACCTGACAGGAACTGGGCCGTGATGGACGCGGCGCTGCTGGTAAGAGAGCTCATGCTCCCATCAGCTGGTCAGGCCAGAAGAGGAAGCGGCGGTGGCAGCCGAGTTGGAGGGCCAGCTCAAGCCGGCAGTGGGCAGAAGAGAGACAGGAGGCAGCCGGGGGCGTGCTTCCGCTTCAACAAAGGCGGGAGTTGCGGCTATGGCCAGCAATGTCGTTTTGCCCACACCTGCTCTGGGTGTGGAGGAGACCACCCAGCTACGAGATGTATGAGAGGGCCAAGGAACGTAGAGGCCGAGCGTGACAAGGTCGAAAAGAGTGGGCCGAGGCTACTGGAAGCTGGATAGCAGTTCATCATATGTTAACATACTATAGTATCACTTGTTTTGTTGTGAGTCATTCCCATGATGTGCGGGGTGGAATACATTATTACAATGATGATGGCAATAGATGAGAACGAAGGGGGTTGGGGAGTGGGTTGGGACGGGTAGTAAAAAAAAAAAAAAATGGGTGTAGGTTAGAGAGAGTGGGAAAAGGGGGTAGGCTAGTAGAGAGTAGGTAAAGGGGTGTAGGCTAGTAGAGAGGTGGTAAAGGGGTGTAGGCTATAGTATGTCCAAGTTGAGTTGGCACGACCGCAAGCGCGGTAATTGAGGAATGCATTTAGTACTTTACCGGAAGCAATTTAGTCATGTGAATCCAAGTCAATTAAGCGCGCAAACGTCAACGTTGCACGTGAAAAAGGGGCGGTAGCACAGGTGCGCATTAATACTGTAACTATTGAAGGAAAGAAATTTAGTGAAGTTTATGGAGTTTTTCGGGCGCTGTACAGCTTATCTCGTCTGTTTTCAATGATATTTATGTTTCTTATGCGCAGATAATGTACAGCAGATGGAAAACGCAAACTGGTGGGAGTTCTTCTAAAGAGACAGGATTAAAATCAGTGGATTCTACCTACTGTGTCCCAACAAATATTCTGATGTTCACAGGATTCAGCAGTACAGCACTGTAAACTTGTAGCTAAAGTTACTAGACTTTCATGTTAAATAAAATTATCAATTTCTTTCATTTATTTATAATAAGGTATATGAAAATTGATGAAATGATAGAATTTAAGTAGTACACATTCAAAAAATAGTTGTGATCCGAGTTGAAGGTGGAGTTCTGCCTGAGTTGGTCCTAATTCTTACAATAAACGGCATCTATAATAGTGAAGAAAAGGAATTGGCATAAACACGGCTTTGACAAGCACACAATTTAACTCAAACAGCGTAAGTGTGGCTGTATTACAAGTTGCTAGCTAAATGATAGCTATATCACTGAAATATATTGGCTATATGGCATTTGTTATTGAACAGGTAGACAAATAATCATACCAACATCCTATCAGGTGGTCCTGTACCCTCTGCAACAACAGAACTCTCCGTCTATCCTGTTTCCACACTCGCAACCTAAGCTAATCGTGATATAAAGCTAGAAACATAGCAATCTGAGAAGAAGCCGCTCATTGTTTACAAAATTCTTAATGAAGACAGTCCGCGTGATAAATTGAGCCATACCGCGTGACTAAAAGCGGGCGCGTTTTGAGCGGGAAACCTGTGGTTTTTTCTATTCCCATGGATTTTTGTATTGAGTTTTGGAATAGCACTTTCTCTCCGGTTTTGGAGTTTACTGAGGGAATATTTTTAACCGCTTCGGCGCGAGCTTTCCAATGGTGCAAACTCCGGATGCGTAGCCGCTTCCGTTATAAAGTTATTCAAGTTTTTCTTGCGGCCAACTCAACTTGGACATACTATAGTAGAGAGTAGGTACAGGGGGGTAGGAGCTAGGACTGCACGCACACACCACAAGTAGCCTCCCGGAGACATGAGTACTGAGTGGAGTCATTATGTGTTGACCTAGGGTACCAGTACAAGGCTCAGCTGCTGGAGCTGGAGCGGGTCTCTGGAGGGAGGAGGAGCGGGCCGCTTAAAGGTGCGGAGGCTGTGATAACACCGCTGGTGTGGCAACAGTGGGAAAGGGAGTCAGAAGATCACCCCGACAAGGAGTGGGTGCAGTTCCTGGTGAGGGGAATCCGGCAGGGATTCCGCGTGGGCCACGATCAGAGCGTGAGAGAACTCAGGAGGTGTAGAGGTAACATGTGCTCCGCCAGGGAACAGAGAGCAGTGATCCAGGAGTACTTGGACGAGGAGGTGGAGGCCGGCAGGGTCTGGAGAGTGAGGCCGGAGGATGTGGCCAAGGTGCACTGCAGCCCATTCGGGGTGATCCCGAAGAAAGGGAAGCCTGGTAGGTGGCGGCTCATAGTCGACCTGTCGACCCCAGATGGGGGGAGTGTCAATGAGGGGGTGTGCAAGGAGTGGTCCAGCCTGCACTACATGTCGGTGGACCATGTGGTGGAGCAAGTGCTCAAGGTGGGCAGAGGGGCCGAGTTGGCCAAGGCAGACGTCAAGAAGGCGTACCGCAATGTACCGGTGCATCCGGACGACAGGTGGCTGCTGGGCATGGAGTGGCAAGGAACCACATTCGTGGATGGGACACTTCCGTTTGGGCTGAGGTCGGCCCCGTTACTGTTCACGGCACTGGGGGACGCCCTGGAATGGGTGGCGAAGGCCCATGGGGCCGGGTGGTTGCGCCACTATATCGACGATTTCGTGACGGTGGGTGCACCGGGGACAGGCGAGTGCGCCAGGTCCCTGAAAGCCTTCAAGGAGGTGTGTGGGAGATTGGGTATGCCACTGGATGATGGCAAGGAAGAGGGTCCAGCCGTGGTGCTGACCTTCTTGGGTATGGAGCTAGACACTCAGCAGGGTGAGGTCAGGCTGCCACGGGAGCGCCTGCTCGGGCTGAGGAAGAAGCTGGAGGAGTGGAGAGGGATGAAGTCGTGCAGGAAGCGGGAGCTCCTGTCTGTAGTGGGACACCTCAGCCACGCCTGCAGAGCAGTCAGGGCAGGGAGGTCGTTCATGAGGAGATTGCTGGACCTCAGTGCCACGGTAAGGAGCCTAGATAGGAGAGTACGCCTCAATGTGGCGGCCAGGGCCGACCTGGAGTGGTGGCGCAGGTTTGGCTTGCACTGGAATGGGACAGCCATGATGAGGTCGGTGGTGGCAGCAGAGGAGCCGCAAGTGGAACTGTGGACGGACGCATCCGGGTCATGGGGCTTCAGCGCCATATGGGGAACCAGATGGTTCCAATTGAGCTGGGAGTGGCTGCCGGCAGCGGGGCAGTGGAACATCATGCCCAAGGAACTGTTACCAATTGTCGTGGCGACAGCAGTGTGGGGCCACTTGTGGAGAGGAATGACGGTATTGTTCCACTGCGACAACATGGCTGTGGTGGCAACCCTGAGGTCGGGGTCGTGCAGAGAGCCGCAAGCGATGCACCTCAGGCGGTGCCTGGCTTTCATGGAGGCAACAGGAGAGTTCGTGCACACGTAAGGGGGGTTGACAACGTCGCGGCAGACGAGCTGTCCAGAGGGAGGTTGATGTCTGCTCGTATTGCCATGCAGGTCAGCGACGGGGAGCAGCAGGTGGTGCCGGACCGAGTACTGGAGTTGATGGTTACAGGGAGCAAGAATTGGTCAGATCGGCAGTGGCTAGATCTGCAGCGGTTTACTTCCGAAAGGGCATAGCTTAGAAGACGGAGCGGCGGTATGAAGGGGTCTGGAGAAGGTACGAAAACCTGTGCCGCAGGATGGGCGAGGACCCGCTCCCCGTGACCGAGAACAAGGCGATCGCACACGTAGTGACGGTGGCAGACGAGGGGGTGCAAGCCTCCACGGTTAACCACCACTTGGCAGGCCTGAGACAGAGCCAGATCAGGGCGGGGCTGCCGGCACCAAGTTGGGCAGCAATGGCAAGGCTGAAACAAGTCCGTAGGGGCGTAGCCAGGAGAGCGGCGGAGAAGGGCCAGGCGGGGCTAGTGAGGGACCCTGTGACACCGGCGCACATGGAGGCGTTGCGGAAGACATGGGGTCGCCAGGGCGACAGAGGGGTGGTGCTGTGGGCGGCAGCGTGCGCCTGTTAGTCAGGTGGCTTAGGGTCATTATGCAAGTTTACCAGTTTCCATTGGACAAAAGCATAAAATTTTGTACGGTTGTTCCTTAGGGCCTACTAAAGAATTTTAGTCTAGGAGCCCTCATGAAACGCATTCGCAAAGCAAGATGGCTGCCAATCAAAAATAATATCGGCAACTGTTTGGAGTTTGGTGAATCAAAGTAATAACAAGTGTGAAAAATTGTCACTTATAGGGAAAACACTCACAATTAAAGTGTGAAGTAGTAAAAACTAAGCCATTACATAACCATCCTTTGGTGTCGGGCTAGGTTCATGCAACTGTGCTATGTGGAGTATTACATGGAGTTAGATTGGAAACGATGTGTCATTTGTCGGCAGGATTAATGACACATGACGATGACCAATGTACAAGCAGTTGCGAAAATGTGGAGAAGGATTTTTAGGCAACATAGCTGAGCTGAGGGACCTGATGCCTTCCTGCATGTGTTTCTTTTAGTGGCAGTACAAGTGCACTAGATTTTGTTGTCAAGTGCATCTTGGCACAAATCTCATCATTTAACATCATACTCAGTTATGGTTACTACCTAAGGTTTGCCGGTGAGGGCGGGGTCATTTTTCGCCGGTTTAACCGGAAGTGATTGGGCTATTAATTGTAATTCACACTACTTAGCACCTATGTAGTGTGGTTTACACCCGTGACCCCGCTCTCTTCACACTAAGGAATTGTATGTCCTCAGTGGAGATATGCCCCCCTTGTCAGTAATAGTTCTCTGCTCTCCCTCTCTTTCTTTGTTCTGTCGTTTTTTACTATTATTATTATTATTATATATACCTGTATATATAATTTTTTTTTTTTTTTTTTTTTTTTTGAGGGAGGGAGGGTGGGACAGCTCGATCTGTTTAGCTACTTCACGCTGGCTGTCTCTATCAGAAAACATTGACTGAGTAACTGACACGCGGTCCAGCTTTACGTGAGCATGCGTGGACTGAGGACCCCTTACCAGATGCACTGAGGCCCCTTTATCAGATGCACTGATCAGCTTTCTGGTATTCTGTTAACCTAGTTTAATGTGCCATTAAACTTCATTTAACATCATACTCAGTTATGGTTACTACCTAAGGTTTGCCGGTGAGGGCGGGGTCATTTTTCGCCGGTTTAACCGGAAGTGATTGGGCTATTAATTGTAATTCACACTACTTAGCACCTATGTAGTGTGGTTTACACCCTCCAAATAAGCAACTCAGCCCAATCAACCACTATTTTCCTTCTCCCCAACCCTCACGCCCAAATCTCCCTTACCAATATGATAATATAATAATGTGTTTACAGTCAACATAGTATACTTGTGACTAGTGAGAACTGATGAGTCCGTACTGAAGACTATGTAGGCTGCTTGCCAGTTATCTGCCCTGGGCAAGGGTGCGTGTTGCTGCTGCCAGGTGCTCCCTTGGTGTTTTTATGTACAGCTGGTACGCGTTGCTCTTCCATCTACCGAGTAGCTTTATAGTGGAATCGCCCAATCCTCTCTTTGCTGCCGTTGTCGCTGCTCCACTCCGAAAGCTGTGGCCAGAGAATGGTCTGCTGTCCACGCCGGCCTTATCCAGTGCAACTCTCACTCTCTCCACAAATCTGCTCCTTGTCAGTAGCTTACCATCTTTAAACAGGAAGAGAGGTCCGGCACGCGTTCCTCTGATTAACACGTACTCTAACATTGCTGTCACTGGGCAGATGAGGGAGCCTGTCCATCCCACGAACACATCCACCCCAACTCTGAAAGGGTCCGTTTTCGATGCTTTCAGTCTGATGCGCAGCATGGATGGGTTGCGATGGCTGTCTATTGTGACATCTGCTGCTGTAAGATGGCAAGACTCATCAAAACTTTGGTCACCGGGGACAGTTATTTCCCCCGATCTGAAAAAACCAAAGAAGCACACTGACGCTGCCGCCCATAGCATTCGCTCATCCCATGACGGTGTGCCTGCCAGCCAGGAGCCCCTTAGCTTATCCAGTAGTTCAATCGTTATCGGCTGGCGTGTGGGGGCGGTTTGACTGAGTGCCTGTACTCTTTTTATTCCATGAAGAACCAGTTCGAGCTTGGCCATGTTACTGATATGTGGGTCGCCCTCATCCTGCTGGATGCTTACTTGTCTGATTGCCGCTAGGTAGCTCTTGATCGAGCTATGGCGCAAGCCATCACTGGCGAGTGACGCTACATATCGACATAATGTTTTTTCATCAACAGGTAAAGGTGAAATGTGGTGCATAGTGCAAAATGCTACATAGCGCTTTTCAGCCGATCTGTATGTCCTCTGTGTTGACTTCGCTAGCGCGTGTCCCACGTAGTAGTCCACATTCTCGTCCAGTCTTTGGTGGTCCAGTCTGGCTCCTGGAGCAGAATGAGATCCAGCGCAGCCATGGGGATAGGGACTGCGTCTCGATTTGCCTGTGGGTGGAGGGAACGGAATAGGTTGAGATTGTTTCTGGATAAGGCGTCAGCTAGTGTGTTGTGTGTGCCACGCAGATGAACTGCAGACATTCTGAACTCATATGTGGCTGCTAGAAATGATAAGCACCTCACAAGGTTCATGGCATGTGGATTCTTTGAGGTGCCCGAGTTGACAATGGCAACCACTGCTGTGTTGTCGCACCTCGCCCTCACTGTTTTTCCTTTCCAGGACTGTCCCCAAATCATGGCTGCCAGAACGATCGGAGCCAGCTCCTTCACAGTAATATGAACCTTTTCGAATGATTTTGACCAGTGGAGCATGAACCACTCATTTCCCAGGTAGGCTCCGCAACCCCAGTTACCAGAGGCATCGGATGTCAGTGTGATGTCCAGTTCCATTTGAGTACATGCGAACATTAGGGCTGTACCATTCCAGTTTTCGAGGAAGCAGCGCCACCACTCCAGGTCTGCATGGGCCTCTTTATTGATACGGACGTAATGGTCCATGTGTTTTGCCACTGTGGACAAGTCTATCAGGCGCCTTACATATGCTCTCCCTGGCCTAACTGCTTTGCTGGCGTGGGATAGGAGACCTATTAGTGACAGCAACTCCCTTTTCTTTCCAGCCTTTCTGCCCTTCCATGATTCCAACATCTCTTTCAAGCGTGTTCGCTTGTTCTCTGGCAGTCTCACTTCCATTTTTTGGGAGTCCAGTTCCAGCCCCAGAAATGTGATGGTAGTGGCTGGTCCCTCGTTCTTCTCAGGTTCGATGGGCAAGTTGGCCTCAGCACAGGCAGCTAACATAACTGATACATTTCTTGTGCACTCTTGCGATCCTGGCGCGCCGATTGTGATATAGTCATCCACATAATGTCGCACCCAAGTCGCCCCAAACTGCTCCATTATCCATTGCAAGGCGTCTGCGAGCACTGTGAAAATTAAGGGGGCGGATCTGAGGCCAATAGGAAGGGTTCGGTCTACGAACGTTCTACCCTGCCAGCGCATGCCCAGTAGTAAGCTGTCTTCTGGGTGGACTGGAACATTGCGATACGCCTGTTTAATGTCCATTTTTGCCATCACAGATCGGGGTCCCAACTCAACTATACGGGCAATGATCTCGTCTATTCCCACGTAGCTGAGTGAGGCTAGCTCTTTTGAGATGCCGTCATTGACACTCATTCCTTGTGGATAGGATAGATCTAGTATTAGTCTCCATTTATTTGGGTTGGACTTTTTTGGAATTACCCCAAATGGGCTGCAGTGGATTCCTAGGCCGCTATCCTCCACAACTAGTAATCGACCCTTTTCCAGCTCTTCCTCGATGTACTTGGAGACTATGTTTGGCTTGTCCGACGCAGAGGCATGGTTGCATTTTCTAGACTTCAGGGGGTTCACGCCCCTTTTATAGCCAATCCGAAATCCCTGTTTTATGCCTCGTATGATGACCTCGACCATAGTTCTGTCTGGGTGGCCAGCCAGAAGTGAGGCCCACTTCGTGGCTACCAGCGGTGTAGCTGTGTTTCCAAATTCCATAGGTATAGTGCCCTCCTTCAACTCGCTACAGCATGCCTCCATTCTGAGCAACTGGCTTGTGCGTGTGCCGTCTGGACCTAATGAGAGGGATAGGGAGGGGGAGGGGGTAGTGGGGAAACCAGAGATAAAGGATTTTTTTTTTTTTTTTTTTTTTTTGTGACTCTAGCATACAACACATTATGCATACAACTATCCTCTTTTTAATAAATATATATCTATATATATGTAATGTATACGTCCCATATCATATTGCTGTGTATATCAAGTCATATATGAGCTGTTCTTTCATGCTGCAGGTCGATTCATGCCTGGGCGTTGTTCATGCTTGTCACTGTGACCCTGCTTGCAACGACTGGCTGGGTGTGGGTCTCCACAGGAACTACAGATGTGCCTATACCGGCACTCCCGTCCGAATTTGCACTCGCCCCCGAACCGGTTGTACCTGTGGCACACCTCTCTACTTCTATTGCTGGACAGTGCTGATTGTCCCATTGCTGATTGTCCCACTGCCGTTCCCCAAGATCTCTTCCTAGGCCTGAGTGGGCAGGTGTTGGGGGTGTGGTCTAGGGTCTGGCAGTTGTGGCACCAGTTGTCGGTGCTCAGAGCCTGACCTGTAAAGCACAGGGAATAGATACTGGGTTCCACCTTAGCCCACGATGTGCCAGTTACTCCCGCCATTTCCTGTCGGAAGCTCACGTCGTACATAATCCACGACGGCCACTTGTATCGCAGGCTTGCCTTAGCGATTACGCTCTGATAGGCCATGAGCTCTGTAGCTCGCTCTGGCTGATCCTTAAGGATTACTGCTGTATACAGTGCAAAGCACTGCAGCCAGGTCGGCAGATCTGGAATGACCTTCCGAGACTGGGCCAGGTCTGCTGCCGGGACCACCACTATCTGACCCTCCAGTTCCTGGCTCAGTGACTTTGCCTTCCCCCGAGCTGGTGGCAGGTCCATAAACTCCACGTATTCGTTCGCCTTAATCCTATCCCATATGCGACGAGATATGGCCGGCAGGCCAGGTCCAACTGAGGCCAGGGATTTTGCTGACTCAGGGGTGCTGTGGCTCTTTTGTTCTGCTGCTTTTGCCCCACTGCTGCTGTGAGTGCTGTCCCCTGCAAACTCCATGAGGCCGGCTGCGGCCAACTCTTCGGGGGTATAGCGCCTGCTCTCACGACCTGCAGTATATATTCAACCATGAACAATGCCATTCGTGCACACACTACCAGCCATATGTCACCACTTCTAATATGTACCAATGTTTGCCTGTCAATGGAATTATGACTCCCATGTTATACTGAAACACTGGTATCAGTTTACTTGTGGTTTTACACTCCAGCCTGTGAATTATGCCAATGAGGCTCGAGCCTTTTAAGTTCGTGACCCTGCTTTTGAGCCTGTTTCAGCTCATCCTACTGCTTTGGGCCTGTTTCAGCTCGTCCTACTGCTTTGAGCCTGTTTCAGCTCATCATACTGCTTTGAGCCTGTTCCAGCTCGTCGTACTGCTTTGAGCCTGATCTTTTCTCCCGGTACTGCATGATACCACTTTGAACCCGTGTCAGTTCTTGACCCTGATCTACTGCTTATGAGCCTGTTTTCAGCTCTGTTACTGCTTATGAGCCTGTTTCAGCTCTGTTACTGCTTATGAGCCTGTTTCAGCTCGTGTTACTGCTTATGAGCCTGTTTCAGCTCGTGTTACTGCTTATGAGCCTGTTTCAGCTCTGTTACGGCTTATGAGCCTGTCTCAGCTCGTGTTACTGCTTGTGAGCCTGTTTCAGCTGTGATACTACTAGGTTTTTTTTTTTTTTTTTTTTTTTTTTTCTTCTTCGTATATATAATATGTATCTCCCCTATAACAATTCACACCCGCTGGGTGGAGGAGGAGAACTAACACTAATACAACTTACGTTCAGCGTCGGTGGGTCCGTCGGGTCCTCCTGCGGCCGTCTCCTCGGTCCTTTCACCGCTGCGTTCGCGAAGGCTGCGAATCAGCGGTTCTGGGGGTGCCTCGCTGAGCTTGGCGACGACGCCATTTATGATGGCGCTCACGTTCTCGGGCGTCAAGTTCTCGGCCATTAATACAGCTCGATCTGTTTAGCTACTTCACGCTGGCTGTCTCTATCGACTGAGTAACTGACACGCGGTCCAGCTTTACGTGAGCATGCGTGGACTGAGGACCCCTTACCAGATGCACTGAGGCCCCTTTATCAGATGCACTGATCAGCTTTCTGGTATTCTGTTAACCTCATCATTTAAATTGATGTGTTTCTTTTAGTGGCAGTACAAGTGCACTAGATTTTGTTGTCAAGTGCATCTTGGCACAAATCTCATCATTTAAAGTTTAATAGTTCCAAACAGAACAAAGCAAGGAAACATAACTCCAAGAGTGTAGATGATTACAACGAAGAGAGACCACACCCAGCAAGTGTAGTAAAAATTAACAACTGCATTTTTTTTGTGAAAAACGTCTGAAGAAAGTTATCTCCACAAGTTTCTACTTTTGCTGCCGATAGCAACATACGATGAATAATAAGTGTTACAGGACTCTAAGCTTCTGGTTCATACTGGTGGTGGAGACCTTATAGCAAAGGTAGCTAAATATCACTTTAAGTGCCTTACGAGTTTGAGAAACCATTACAGAAGTCAATCAGAGAAGAGAAGGTCCACACTGGGGAAAATAATATAAACCTTTCCAGAGTATTTGTGGAGTTGGTTAGCTACATTGGGAAAGCCTTTAGTTCTGGAACTTCAATGTTCAAATGTCAGTATTCCCTCTAGGTCAGTCGTTTTCATGATTTTGATATCTCTAAGGAGTACAATAAAATCAAGTTGAAGGAACGACTGTTGGAACAATTCCCAGAAGCCCAAGAACAGTTTGATGGCAGAAATACCATAATCACATTCAATAAGGCTGTCCAAGATATGCTTAGGGAGGCTTTACAGAAGGGGACATTTTCTGAAGATGCTACCATTTTAGCCAAGGCTGCTACAATAATTATTGATCAGCCCTTTCAAGTTCAATGGTTCCTTTCCATCTAATTGCCTACAGGAGTCTCGTCCTTCAAGCCTCATATATCATATTCCTTTAATTTTCAATGGTACTAATTTGAAAGACTAAGGGCGATGTGAAACTCAGGCATGACTAACTGTAGGTCAAGTCATTTTAGCACGTAAGAAAGCTTCTGAATCTTGTACCATGAAACAAAGGCATTCCTCTGATCTTGAGCCACCTCTTCCCATTTACATTGGTCTAAACGTTCACCACATGGCTTGGAGCAAGAAACTCATTGAACAACTTATCACATGTGAATTTGTATTTCATATGACAAAGTTTACAAATTGAAAGTATGATAGCTGCAGCAGTATCTGAACAATAAAAAGAAGGAGTTGTGGCCCCGGCCTGTTTACGGATAGATTATTCACTGTTGGTGCTCTGGATAATTCTGACCATAACCCCAACTCAACAACTGCAGTACAGTCATTTTATGGAACTGGAATCAGCCTTTTTCAGTTTCTTATAGTGCTAACCCTGGTGAAATTAGACCTCAGTTATAAATATCACTTTCTGGAAGCAAGCAGCATTACCTTGCAGCTCCAATCACTTTCAAAAGATAGAAAGATTAACAGTTGTGCTATAGGATGAGATCAGTTTGAGTTCAGTGATGGAGCCAGAGAGGAATTGTTTAGCTGTAAAAGCGTAAACATTAACATAGTAAGTAAATACCAGGCTGGAATATGGACTTCTTGCACTCAACCCCACCAAGTAATTTCAAATCCAAGTGAATTTGGTCAAAAATTGCTGCTGCACGGTGTTGAGAACTGGTCTGGCTTAGCATACCAGAAGTTTTTTTTAAGTGTGCCTGCAAAGGAGATTACAGTAGATATAATTGTGCCAAATTAATGTATGCTGCTCACCACTGTGTAGTTGCTAATGCAGCCATAAATATTCAATTATTATCAATCTATGTTTTAAACTTGAAATTTAACATGTTAACTAGCTATACAATAATTCTTGCATAATAATATTGCTTCTAAAAACAGAATATTTAAAGCATAAATGCTCTGGCGGCCATTTTTAATTAGTGGGCTTAATTAAAAATTTTGGGTGTGGCTCCTAGGCTAATAATATTTATGAAGTTGAAAGAAAATTTCATGCAAAATTTGATCCTTTTGTCCGCCAAAAAACGGTAATTTCACTAAGCCACCAGACTATGTTACTTCGGGTGCCTGAAAGCAGGGGAGGCATTGGCACCTGATGACGGGAAGTTTGATAAAGCAGCCCACCTCACTTTCAAGGACGTCACAGTGGACGTTCTGGAGAATCCTCAGATGGTGACGCTCCACATTAAGGAGTCAAAGACCGACAGGCTGAGGAAGGGAGCAAAGGTGACGCTGGGCAGGACGGGGCAGGAGTTGCGTCCCGTGAAGGCCCTGCTGAGATACCTGGTGCTGAGGAAGGACGGTGAGGGCCCCTTCTTCGTGTTGGGTGGGAAGCCGCTATCCAGGAGAGACTTCGTCAGGGAAGTGAAGATCGCGCTGGAGTCGGCGGGGATGCCCAGTGGGACGATCTCAGGGCACAGCTTCCGCATTGGGGCGGCCACGGCGGCAGCCAAAGGAGGAGCCACCGAGTCCCAGATCAAGGACATGGGGAGATGGAAGAGCCGGGAGTACCGAGGCTACGTGCGGCTGGGGAGCGGGGGGCAAGCCGCCATGGCCACAACACTGGCGAAGAACTGAGGTGCCAAGCAGCAGTAGGGACTGTCGGGGCCAGGAGTAGACTACCTAGGGGTCAGGGTCACCATTGTTACTGTGTTCCATGGTATGTCTGTCGTCATCATTAATGCTGTGTAATGTGGTATGTCTGTTTGATTGGCCAGTAAAGGTATTATGTTCTCTAACGGGGGGGCTGGTGAGAGGGTAAGAGTGAGGGTGACAGTAGTAGTAAGAGGGCTAGCTAAGGTATACAGGGTGTGGGGGTGGAGGTCGGAGCAGTCGGGGCTCTCCAGGATGGCCAGCTTTGGGGTGGTGTTTGGCGGGACTGTCAGCGCCTCGGCAAGCGAGGGGCTGTCTGCGGAGCAGCTGGCCGGCGGAGGGTAAGCCGTGGCCAGCCGCAGCCCAAAGCAGTCTCCGGGCAAGCCAGGCCCTTCCTGCTGGGCGGGGCCAGAAATCCGGCCACGGGCAGGGCGGGGACGAGCCGACTGCCGAGCCTCCGGTAAATCGGGTGGAAGTAGACACTAAGAGAATGTGCAACGAGCCTGTCCAACGGCAGGTAACTACAAAGACATCAGGAATGCATCATGGCGACGTTGGTAACGGCAGGTCCAGAGAAGCGTACCGAGGTTACCAACGGAAGTAAATAAAGCAAGGCACGCCCCGGGCGGCGGGGCGTGCTAAAAAGGTATAGAGGGCGCATGCGCCAGGGGTGTGACCAAGTCAATCTAAAAGAAAGTAAATGGACGACAGTAAGAAAACGGGAGCGGCGGGTGGCAGCAGAGCCGCCAGCAAAACTGCCCACCCACCTGCACCCTAGTAGTAGAGTTCTTCCGGGAGAGGTCTCCCGTGACGGGCAGTAGTCGGCTACGGCCACGGGACTGTCAGCGCCTCGGCAAGCGAGGGGCTGTCTGCGGAGCAGCTGGCCGGCGGAGGGTAAGCCGTGGCCAGCCGCAGCCCAAAGCGTGCTCCGGGCAAGCCAGGCCCTTCCTGCTGGGCGGGGCCGGAAATCCAGCCACGGGCAGGGCGGGGACGAGCCGACTGCCGAGCCTCCGGCAAATCGGGTGGAAGTAGACACTAAGAGAATGTGCAACGAGCCTGTCCAACGGCAGGTAACTACAAAGACATCAGGAATGCATCATGGCGAACTTGGTAACTTCTGTTCTCTAAGTAATAGTTTCTGGCTATAGTAACTCGCAGGGTGTTCCTCACCCTGATCATCCATTTGAGTCAGAACTGCTCCCAATCCTCTATTTGAGGCATCCGTCTGCCATATGAGCTGACGCGAAAAACCTGGACTTCTTAGCACTGGTGCGGAACACAGCAATTTCTTTAGCTGGCTGAAAACAGCTTGTGGGAGTCCCAATGAACTTATTAGGTGCTGTCTTCTTTGTCAAATCTGTTAGAGGGAGAGCAAATGTGGCATAATTTGGTATAAACTTTCTATAATACCAAGTGAGGCCTAAAAAAGCTCGAACATCAGTCTTGGTCTGTGAAGTACTGAAGTCTTGCATTGCTTTCACTTCATCTAGTGCTGGCCTGACAATACCACTTCCAACAATGTGACCTAAATCACTACATGTTTCCCTAGCACACTGGCACTTCTTCGATTTTGCTGTCAACCTTGCATCTTTCAATCTCTGTAACACCTGCCGGAAATGTTGAAAATGATCCTCCCATGAATCACTGAAAATTACCAAGTCATCTATATAGGCTGTTGAAAACTCGTTAAGTCCTTGCACTAGTCGATCCAATAGTCGCTGAAATGTAACCAGTACTCCCTGTAGCCCAAATAACACACGTTTAATCTGAAATAATCCAAATGGAGTAATGAAAGAGGTTTAGCTCTATCACCCTCTGCTACTAAAACTTGCCAATATCCTCAAGTTAGATCCAAAGTTGTAATGAAAGAAACCTTGCCCAACTGATCAATCATGTCACCTATTCTCAGCATAGAATAAGCATCTGATACTGACACACCATTCAGCCGGCGATAGTCAACGCAGAGTCTCAATCCTCCATCCTTTTCTTCATTAACACTATGGGTGCTGCCCATTCACTGTACGATGATTCGATAATACCCTGTGATAGCATTTCCTTTAATTCCTTCTCTACTTCAGTTCGATAAGTCTGAGGAATCCTGTACAGAGATAGTCTCACTGGTCGTGCCAATCCCATCTCAATTTTGTGTTCTGCATAGTTGCCAACTATCCCGGTTTTGCTGGGATTATCCCGATTTTTTTAGCCTTTCCCGGTTTCCCGGTTTTTTTTAGCCTTTCCCGGTTTTTTTAGCCTTTCCCGAATCCCCGGTTTGCAATGGGATTTCCCGGAATTCTGATAGAGTTAACCAATTATCGGTCAAATACTCGAAATAGAGTACCCGTTATTAAGGTCCACGTAACGCCAAATACTCGATTCCTACAACAAAGGGGGTTAATAACTATTAGCCAACAGCTGCACACAATAGTCTGCAAGTTAGTCTGCTTGATATCAGTGGTTTGTGTAGTGGTATAGCTATCTGTACAGCATATCTACAAGGGTGGTTACTATAAAACATTTTTCATATAAACTTGGTTGAAAACACTGAAACAAAGAATAAAATATTGTTGTATGAAATAATAGCACAACAGCAAAATTTCATCATTTGGTACAGGTGAGTGAATCAAGAATGGCTGAAGTCTTCTCAAGGAGGTTAGTGATTATTCAGTGATATTCAGGATCCAGAGTTGGAACACAAGTAGCTATAAATAGCCAGGCTGTTTTGGTAGACTGTTGGACGTCAGTGGTGTTCTCAAGCGAAAAATAGACCTGGAAAGTATCAAATAGAACAAAGAAATGACACAGAACTTCACTTATTACTCCTTTCTGATCAAGATTATTAGCTAAATTCAGTTGTTTCTGTTGTTTACTTCCGCTTGTCAAAATATAGTGTATGTATGTCCATTCCTGTTTGACTCACAACCATTACTGACATCTCTGTAGGTGTCTTTCACGGTAATACCATAGCTAGCTTTCTGAACCTAAGCAACGCGAAGTAGCGTGCCGAAGCTTAGCAACGACTTAGCAGATTTTCTGGTAGCCCTGGCATTATCTTCTATAATCACAGACTGGAACACTCGGGCTCTTAATTTCTTTCAGCAATATTCATGCTATCTTAATGATATTCATGATGGTTAATTAGTGGGCGTGGCCTATCCCGATTTTTCATTTTAGAAAGTTGGCAACTATGGTTCTGCAAGAGATGTGCACCCTGGTTGATTTAGAAACACTTGGGAAAACTTCTCCAAGAGAATATTTTAACCGTCCCTTCTGCTGAATTGTTAATCGGCCACTAATAGTAGGCTGATCGCCGGGTTTGCCATCTTTCCAAAATACAATATCATGATCTTCTTGCACATTCGCGTCATATCGACAAAGTAGTTGGAACTATAGAGGCCATGTAAATTTTAAATTCCTTCAACATGTTCACGTGAAATACTTGCCTTTTCTTCCTGTGATCATGCATATCCACCCAGTAGTTCACCTTTCCAGTTTGCTTGATCATCTGGTATGGTCCCTGCCATTGAGCCAGTAGCTTGCTCACAGAAGTTGGGAGAAGGATGAGAACTGGATCTCCAGATTATCCTGGCGTTCCTATCATATCAGCACTATCTGTTTGCCTTGTGCCTTGGTAAGATTTTCTTGCACTTAGGCTTCTCTTGGGTGGACAATACATGATATGACATTCTCGCTACTCTTTCTATCTGCTTCCCAGGATTCCTTAAGTATATTAAGTGGCCCCCCGCACAGTCCTTCCATAGAGCAATTCAAATGGGGAGAACCCTGTTGATACTTGTGGAACCTCCTGGTATGCAAACAAGAGATAGGAATCCATTTTTCCCAGTCTTTACCTTCCTTGGCTACTGCTTTCCTCAGCATGTTTTTCAATGTCTGATTGAACCACTCTAACAGACCATCAGTTTGTGGGTAGTATGGGCTGGTGTGAATGGACTGAATATGTAGTAACCGATAGAGTTCTGCCAACAGTTGTGATGTAAAGTTACTTCCTTGATCAGTTAAGATCTCTTCTTGCATGCCAACCCGAGCAAATATCCTGATAGCTCCTCAGCTGTGTGTGTCACATCAATACTTTTAGAGGTACTGCTTCTGGGTAACGTGTTGCATAAACCATATAGTACCAGAATATATATGTAGCCAGACATACTGCAAGGTAATCGTCCCGCAATATCCATAGCCACTTTCTTAAAAGGCTCTGTGATAATCGGCAATGGTATAAGAGGGGCTGGAGCAACCTTGCGGCTAGGTGACCTTTGACATATCTCGCAGCACCTGCAGAATTCTTCTATGTCCTTGAAAACTGTGGGTCAATAGAACCGTCATAAAATACGCTGTCTGGTCTTATCTGTCTCCATATGACCTGCCAATGGAATCTCATGGCCTAGCTTGAGAACTGCTCGTCTGCAGGCTTTGGGTAGCACTAGCTGCTCAATTCCATATTCTTCTCTTCGTCCAGGAGGAATCCATCTCCGGTAAAGTAATTCATCACAACAAAAATGATCAGTATCATGCTGTTCTGCTGCTTGTCACATCTTCTCCAATGAAGCATCCATATCTTGCAGTTGCTGGAGTTCCTCAGCTGAAAGCTCCAGAGTATCTCCAAAAGCTTTAGTATGGGCTGATGCTTGACCTCGCAAGTTCCCAATTTCTTGTCTGAGTTTACAACGTTGATACTGTGTTAGAGTGCTTGGTACATCCCTGAATGATTGAGCACTCCTTAGGTTTGGCTTAGCTCCTGATAACACCTCTCCCTCACGTCACAATATTTCCTCCTCCAGCTGTTTCTTAGCTTGTGCTCTAGTGACAACCACCATAGCGTCACTTGTACTCAGTTGTGGAGGATTGATTACAGCACTACTGCTAAGTAGCTGTTTCAGCTGCGGCACATCTCCCCCAAAGAGGACTACACTGGTAATGTGTCAGATATCGCAGCTCCAACCTCAATTGGCATTCCATTGACTTCCATTTTAACCATGGCTAAGGAATAGAGAACAGTATCACCATGAGCACATCTAATTATTGCAACGTCTCCCTCAAGGATGTTTTTCAGTAGTACCAGCTCCTGATGCACCATTGTTCATTTGCATCCCGTGTCCACAACAGTTCTCTCAACAGGTAAACCTTCGACTTGACCAACTGCATTGCCAGTTGTCTAGCATTGAAGAAGGGGCTGCTCCCTCACACAGCATTGCACACTCACTGGGGCAATTAATAGATATATGACCCTCATCCCTGCAGTTAAAACATTTTGACTGGAGGCCTGTTTCTGTACCCTTGATTTGTGGATGTGTCCCATGGCTCCTATGCCCATCTTGAGTAGTCCTTGATATGTCCACTTGGCTGCCACCTTCTATTTATTTTGCCTAGAGCTTCCGACATTTCTCTCGCACGTGACTTGGAATCTTACAGAAACTGCAAAATCTCCTTCAAACTCCAGCTGATGCCTTCTTAATCTTGTGCTCACTAGCCTTCACTGGTATATCTCAGTTTCGTGGCCTCTTCATAGTCATCAGTTAGCTCACCAGAAGCCACCTTATCTCTTACCCAGGCTCTTTTCTAAATTGGGAGAGTATCCAGAAACTGTTCCAATGCAACCTGCTCCTTAACTTCTTCCATACTTTCCACTTTTTCAACCACTTCGTCTACAAATCAAACAACCTAATAGCAAGCTCCTTATTGGTCTCACCGTCTTTTCTCTTTGCTGCTCTAAACTGTCATCGATATGCCTCTTTGTTAACTCCATATCACACTAAAATAGCTGTTTTCACTCCATCATACCCATTGTATTCCTCCGGGGTTAGTGTGGCAAACACCTGTTGCGCCTTTCCTGTGAGTTGTGCAGCAAGGTAGTAGCTCCTTCACTACTTTGTAAGCTTCCACTTCCCTTATCTATTAGAACGTGACCAGGTAAGACCCAACGTCATCCAGCTCTGTCAACGGCACTAACTTAACTTGCGGTCCACTATTTACCACAGTTATATCCGCGGCAGCGGGAGCTGAAGTTTTGTGTGAATTAATGACAAAGCCTTCATCTGATTCTGCATTTCCCGGATCCGCTAATCGTTTTCTTGTTCTCTGGTCCTGCAATCGTCCACTATTTCTTGCTCTCATTTGTGACGGTCATCCATCAGTTACTTCATCATTCTCTCCATGCTTTGTAGTGCCTGGTCCATCGTTGGTGGACATGTTTGCTGCACTGACCTTGTTGCCATTCACAAGTACACTGGCTCTTAGGTCAGATTGTAGTCTATCGATCATGATCCCACCATGCTGCCACCAAATGTGAACTCTCGGGAGTACTGAGGGATAGGTGGGAGTAGTTGGCTAGCTCTAGCTACCTCTAGCAACCCCAACTGAGAGAATCCAATAGCAATTTCCCTGTTCTCAATTTATGACTGTTTAGTGTTACACAGCAAAGTGAATAGGTGATAATTGGTTCATCAGAAAGTGATGAGGTGCATGTTGCATAAATTGATGAGGCATACCATGAACAAAATAACAATAAGCCAGCTGATTCCAAAGTTCAAAGTTCACCATATAATTATTATAATTAGAATGATGAAATTAATAAATCTTGGTGAAAATGTTTGGTCTTAGCAACTAGCAAAGCTGGTTAGCCTATGGATAGAAATAAACTTTTGTACTGTAATGCATTGGTGCGGACTCAAGTTAGAAAGTTGGCACGACCTCTTGTCAGCATAATGTAGACATCAATATAGAATATATGGTTATAAGGTGAACATATTTCAACTGCATCAGAATGCCACTAAAAGGTGAACAACTATCTACAATACAGGGATGATGTAAATAAACACTGAATTGCATTGGTAAACTATGTATTTAGCTTAGTTACGTCAAGTTACATTTTTCACAAAAAAATAAGTGGTTTTCATGAGAGTAAATTGGTTTGTGGTATATAGTGCCCCCCCCCCCCCACTTTGAGTCTGCATCCATCACTCCTGTAATAGGTATGTAGGCCTTGATAATACTTTTAAATTATAACAGGTAACCAAAATTATTGAGAATAATATACTAGGTGTAGACAAAATTTTACACAACTTGACCTCTCTCATTACCATACATAATTTCTTTACCCTTGTACAGTACCAGGCTGCTTGAACTCCAAAAAAATTGGGTAGGCCAGGAAGTGGGTGTGGCATAAAACTAGAGTGAGTGTGCCAATGATTAAGGGTAGCAGGGTATGTTTAATAGTAGCCATTATTCAAAGTGAAATAACACATGTAAATAATTTATTATATTATATAAAATTAAGAAAATAAGAATTGAAATATTAAAAAAATGAGTTTGGACTAATAATTCTGGATAATTACACAGATTCAGTGTCTTTATGAAAAGGATATTGAGGGTTCTAAGAAAACAGCAAATAAAAATTTAAAGAATATAAGAATAGAAATAGTAGAATAAGTATTAAAAAGGGATAATATCAAGACCTAAAGGATGAGATGTTAAACAAAGTTTTATTATTCTTGCTAACAAAAGGCACAATGAAAACCATTTTATCTGTTGAATGTCTATATTAAGAAGCTTTAAAGACTGTAAGCAAGAGATAACATAGACAATTTGCACAAATTTGTGCACCTCTTATAGCGTCTCGCTTCCCTGTGTTTGCCAATGAATTGAAATACAGCCAAGCCCTCAGTTTGATTAATGCCGTAGGTTATAGGGTAATTGAATACATCCTGGCAATTTGATTGTGGGGACTCATAGGTAGCATCATACGTGAGCATGAGACATACACACACTCACTGAGTTTAATGATGAGTTTGAATGGCATAGTTATTGAAGTGCAGATAGTATTCACAAGATGTTGAAGTGTCATTATTCGTGGGCATGACACTAGCTACTTACAGCTGCTTTTTTAAAGAAAAGAATAATAAGGAAGTCATTATTTTGCGTGTCTGGGATACATGACCACTTGACATTTAAAACCCAGACTACATAGTATGTTTGTTGACACAGTTATCAACCACTTGACTTTCTTTATGCACACTGTGGCATTAAGAGAGGGTAGTAGTTTAACAAGGAAGTAACAACTAATAAAGTGAAGCTAGAAGGATTGACTAGAAACATGAACATCTTGGGAAAGAACACTATTTCTTGGGGCTGAAGTTTGTATAGGATGAAGAGTACAAATGGAGCTGTCAAATTACATTGACAAGATTTTAAGAGGATGGTCAAAGGCATGATCACAAGAATATACGTAAATACTAAACTGAAAGTAGCGACAGTGATAAGATGGGAGTGAGATTAAGGTATTTATAAACAGAATGTTTTGTTAACAATGCTTCCCGAATTATAAATTGTTTACCTTAGGCTGCTTCTAAATAATGATCTGAATGCTACAGGACCCCACCCAGCTAGGTCTTACAAATTTATTGGAGTTGAATTAGTGGTGGTGGTACATTATCTTGGTTAATGCACTGTTTGTCATAGCTGTTCTTACTTGAAAAATCTATTGCCCATTATGTTAAGTCACCAAAAGAATATTACAATGTAATTATTGTGTTGGTATATCCAGTGAACACGTGTGTTTGAGAGTGTTGTGTGTTACATCTGCTGTTTAGCCAAGCTAAGAATATTTTAAAGCAAACAATAAATATATGAACTGCCTTTGCTTTATAGGCTTCCTCCCAGTTTATTTCATTAGTAATCTACTCTTATATAGGGTTAGGCTCTAGACAGTACAATAAATAATTCCTTTGAAATGCTTGCTTTTTCAAGTCCCAAAACCTTGCTGTGAGTGATTACTATGGCATTAAACCCTTTCCCTTATGTAATTTCAGAATGATTTTAAAATAATGTCTTGGATTACTTGTGCACAATGGCTTGCTCGACATTTATGCTGAAGTACATCACTAGTACTATGTCAATACCAAGATTACCAATGTAACATAAGACACTCCCCTCACAATTCTGCAGTAATTTTATACAGCTATTAAATACCTTGAAGGAAACATTCTACTGGAATAGCAGTTGTTGGGAAGGAGAGATTGAACAACACTGATTCTATCGTGAGTAAATAAAACAATTTCTGTTCATTTGGCACGACTCGAGTAGTCAAACTGATGATTCCAGTCTGATTGTTGTGGGTGTGGTTTGACTCTTGTGCGTATACTTGAGATGTGAATATTTCGGAGACCTCTTCCTCATCGTAATCCGTCACATTCAATGTCACCTCTCTGTTGCAGCCATCAATGGACAGAGACAGACTCCAGTCACTTGTGGAACAAGTTAAGATATCACAGGTATTTGAGTTGATACAGGTCGCAGAGAAATGAATGAGGTTATTAACACCATCACAGAGACTTGAAGGTTGCTGTTCTGTTATGACTAAACAAAATATAGAAAGTTCCAGTAGTAAATTTGCAGCAATGGAGCTAAAGCTCTTGATAAAACAGCTGGAATACACACTAAAACTTGACTTACTTATGCCATATACTATGATGCACTTATGTTAAAATGTGCTTGAATTAGGTATATAATGTAGCTATAAACAAACCATTTTAGTCGGTGATGACAATGGTCGTTGTCTGAGGATCCAGTGTCAATCTCTGAAGTTCATTATTAACAATAAATATTGTAAAATTCTTCACTTCTTCGTACTCAATGTCTTTTATAAGAGTTACGGTATAACAATTCTTGCTGCTAGAGTTGCTGGTTTTAGGAAAAATGAGAACATCGTCAGGAAAACTGAAATCTGAAATAGTTTAATGAGAATGTATTAGTGGTTAATATACTAGTTAGATTTTTACCTTTGCCTCTGATGGCTGTTCCTTCTACTGCTCTGATTGACAATTGTTGCAAGACAGCCTCTAGATACCCAGTGAGTGTGACACATACTTGAAGCTGTCCATCTCCTTCTCCAACAGTGTAAGAAGATTGCTCCCATCCTATGACAACTCCTATTTGTAACAGTAAAGGTTTGCCTTTCATGCTGACCAATTACTATTAGTTCACTTTTTATAACTACATTCAAACTTTGTGCAAAAGTAATTCTGCATGTCTTTGCTAAAATTAATGGTACGTATGCCCTTAAATGCACGTGAGTTTCCTTTTTCTCTTAAAAACACAACTTTTTTTGGTTTCCCCCTAGTTTCTTGTAACACTACAGCAATAAGAAAACCTTATTTTAGAATTTGGCTCAAAACTGTGCGATAATTCCTTCAAAATATCGAGGTTTTTTTTCAAGTCACAAAAAACTGCAGCAAATGGTTACTATGGTATTGACGACTCTTTACCAGAGATCTATTTTAACATTACAAGTATATAGCCATAATTATTTAAGATTTATTTAAGGCATATTTTTTGTAGCTGAGTCAGAGTGCTTGTTGTCAAGAATTACTAGCACCTCAGATAGCCTGAATGGCTTAAGTTCAGAACTTGGGAAATTGAGGTAAGAAAGTAATTCTTTTTTTGTCTGCTAAAATTCTAGTGGTCAACTGCTATATACTGTTATGCATGACCTGAGCTAAAAAATATGTAACAATACTGTAGTTTTATATAACCTGCTAACTAGGCAGGCTCGCTCGATATTTGTGCTCAAACACACCACCAGTATAATATACATATATTATGCATATTTGGTACGTATGCCCCTTAAACGCGAGTGCCCTTTCATCTCCTAAAAACATGGCATTTTAGGCTTGACCCCAGTTTCTTCTGATACTATACAGCACTAAGCAAGTTTTACTTTAAGCTTAGGCTCCAAATTGTGAGATATTTCCTACGAAATATTTTAATGGTCAACTTTTATATATAGAATCTACTTTTGTCATATGAAGTATGAAAATAGAAGCTTCTTCAGGTCACATAACAATATTGTAGTTTTATGTAATCTAACTAGGCAGGCTCCATCTCAATATTTGTGCACAAGCACACCACAAGTTATCGACCGAGCAAAGCAAGCGAGACTCTGTTATGGGTGAAATTGTGAGATAATTCCTGCGAAACTCTTGTTTTTCAAGTCACAAGAAGTTGTTGCTACTGGTTTGCCAAACTCATTAGTATGCAGCTTTAATGAATTACTGAATTATATCACTAGGCAACAGGAAACCAAGTATTGTGAAATCAAAAGAAAATTATTATCCAAATAAATTATAGTTTTAGTGGGGATCACTCGATTAGAAGGCTTCACAGGTGGACTGTACAACTGCTAATCACATTTAACCAATGAAGCCAGTCATCAAAACTTAGTAGCAGGTGGCTAAAAATTAAGTTAAAAAATGTGTACTTACATAGTAAAGCCATATAGAAGTGCTAGTGTAGCTGAAACAACAGGTGTCTAAATCTAGGAGCCCTGATAACTTGTATGAAGAGTAATTTAATAACACAACTCAAAGCATATGTAAAATACAGTTTTACTGAAGTGAAGAACGAGCAATAATTGGGTTATAGTGCCACAGCTTATGGGACCAACAACAATTAAATCTTCCATTTAGGCTTCTTTTTTCCCTTGCTGTTGAGTCGTAGCTAATAAGCAAAAAAAAAACAAAAAAAAAACATCCGCAGACAACTGGCATTTTATTGCATATGACCACTCTACTGGCAGCTTTTGTAGTAATAAGCACTCAGGCCACAATAAAAAAATGGCTGCTTAGTTTTGTTTTTGTTTTTCAAACACAATAGGTGTGCCAAAGCATCGAGCATAATGTCAGAATAATAGGTGGTTTTTAAGAATGCCATTCACATTATAACAGCTGCATAGCTGGTCATAGGTTCTGATATAGCAGTTAAATAGTTTTGTAAGCTTGCATTATTGTATGAGAGCATAGGCTGGCTTATGCTGAAAGCACATGGTACATTTAGACTCTGTGTGTGGTAGGCATAGGTGTAGTGTCAGTACATAGTGACTATAAGAAATGGCGGATTCTGTGAATCAACAAAGTTCATTATTAGATAAAATAGAACCATCTATTATGCTTCAGCATAACAAGCACTAATTCAAGCTGCTATAAACTGACTTTTTTTACTCTCTCATAGCACATTATTTTAAGCTCACTATCTTAAATTCATAATTATTACTCTATACAATAACTTTGCCGTCTATTTGAGTGTATGATTGGGATAATAGGTAATTTCAAAGCATTATATGTGATGTGACAAACATTGGAGCAGAGGTGGAAAATGAAGCATATTAGGCCCAGGCCTAGTGCTGAGGGTTTTACTACAGCCATTTTGTGAAGATGTGGTTCCCATCAAGTAGACAACAAGCAACTACTACATCCTAGAGACTTAGTGCCGCTATCAGTGAGTACACCATCATTGATGAATCATATCTTTATAGGTAGCTATATGTATGAGTAATAGCGCGGGTAACTGTGCTATTTGGGATTAATAGTACGAGTAATGTGATTGAAATAGTACGAGGCAAAGCCGAGTGCTATTTCAATTGCTATTTCAATTGCTATTTCAATTGCTTTACAAGTGCTATTGATCCCTAATAGCACAGGTTACCTGTGCTATCACTCACTAATAGTAGGCCAGCTTTAAAAAAATTAATTTGCACTGTAGCTACACTGTATCTTCACGCACTATCTCGGTATTTCAGGATTAGCTTCCTCTGGTACTTCATTTTTAACCTACGCTCCACCGCTGTTGAAACTAACATGGGTAGAACTTCTGCGCTAAAGAATGGCATAGTCTCCAACTGGGAACAAATCAACTGTAAGTTTTCAAGGTTAGAGTTGCACGCATGCGCACTTACCCGTACTATTTCACTTAGCTACCATGGTATTTTACTAGTTTCTGTACTATTTCACTTAGTTACATGATATTTCAATTTCCCTGTGCAATTTCAATTGAACAGCAATTTCCCCCATACATTTATTTGAATGGGAAACTTACAGGATGATGGAGGTCATGAGATTTACCTCCTATCTTCTAGTTCTTGGAGTTCTATCTGTCCTAACTAAATTGACTTTGTCTGAGGAGATAAATATTTATCCCAGCTGTTCTGGAAGAGGTTCTACTTGTCGCACATTTGCCAGTTTCTCCACTTCTTCGCGTAATGTTGTTCTCAGATTCATGCCTGGTAACCACCAAATCACCAGGAGCAAGTTCTTTGAAGATATGACATTAGTGGTATATAGTGCCCCCCCCCCCCCCCCCCCCCCCACTTTGAGTCTGTATCCATCACTCCTGTAATAGGTATGTAGGCCTTGATAATATTTTTAATATTATAATAGGTAACCAAAAGTATTGAGAACAATATACTAGGTGTAGACAACGTTTTACACAACTTGACCTCTCTCATTACCATACATAATTTCTTTACCCTTGTACAGTACCAGGCTGCTTGAGCTCAAAAAAATTGGGTAGGCCAGGAAGTGGGTGTGGCATAAAACTAGAAGTGAGTGTGCCAATGATTAAGGGTAGCAGGGTATGTTTAATAGTAGCCATTATTCACAGTGAAATAACACATGTAAATAATTTATTATAACATAAAATTAAGAAAATAAGAATTGAAATATTAAAAAAATGAGTTTGGACTAATAATTCTGGATAATTACACAGATTCAGTGTCTTTATGAAAAGGAAATTGAGGGTTCTAAGAGAACAGTAAGTAGAATGTGTATAATGAGAAGCTTTAAAGACTGTAAGCAAGAGATAACATAGACAATTTGCACAAATTTGTGCACCTCTTATAGCGTCTCGCTTCCCTGTGTTTGCCAATGAACTGAAATACAGCCAAGCCCTCAGTTTGATTGATGCCATAGGTTATAGGGTAATTGAATACATCCTGGCAATTTGATTGTGGGGACTCATAGGTAGCATCATACATGAGCATGAGGCATACACACACTCACTGAGTTTAATGATGAGTTTGAATGGCATAGTTATTGAAGTGCAGATAGTATTCACAAGATATTGAAGTGTCATTATTCGTGGGCATGACACTAGCTACTTACAGCTGCTTTTTTAAAGAATAATAAGGAAGCCATTATTTTGCGTGTCTGGGATACATGACCACTTGACATTTAAAACCCAGACTACATAGTATGTTTGTTGACACAGTTATCAACCACTTGGCTTTCTTTATGCACACTGTGGCATTAAGTGAGGGTAGTAGTTTAACAATGAAGTAACAATAGTATAAGTAATAAAGTGAAGCTAGAGGGATTGACTAGAAATATGAACATCTTGGGAAAGAACACTATTTCTTGGGGCTGAAGTTTGTATAGGATGAAGAGTACAAATAGAGCTGTCAAATTACATCGACAAGATTTTAAGAGGATGGTCAAAGACATGATCACAAGAATATACGTAAATACTAAACTGAAAGTAGTGACAATGATAAGGTGGGAGTGAGATTAAGGTATTTATAAACAGAATCTTTTGTTAACGATGCTTCCCAAATTATAAATTGTTTACCTTAGGCTGCTTCTAAATATGATCTGAATGCTACAGGACCCCACCCAGCTAGGTCTTACAAATTTATTGGAGTTGAATTAGTGGTGGTGGTACATTATCTTGGTTAATGCACTGTTTGTCATAGCTGTTCTTACTTGAAAAATCCATTGCCCATTATGTTAAGTCACCAAAAGAATTATTACAATGTAATTATTGTGTTGGTATATCCAGTAAACAAGTGTGTTTGGGAGTGTTGTGTGTTACATCTGCTGTTTAGCTAAGCTAAGAATATTTTAAAGCAAACAATAAATATATGAACTGCCTTTGCTTTATAGGCTTCCTCCCAGTTTCTTTCATTAGTAATCCACTCTTATATAGGGTTAGGCTCTAGACAGTGCAATAAATAATTGCTTTGAAATGCTTGCTTTTTCAAGTCCCAAAACCTTGTTGTGAGTGATTACTATGGCATTAAACCCTTTCCCTTATGTAATTTCAGAATGATTTTAAAATATGTCTTGAATTACTTGTGCACAATGGCTTGCTCGCCATTTATGCTGAAGCACACTAGTACTATGTCAATACCAAGATTACCAATGTAACATAAGACACACCCCTCACAATTCTGCAATAATTTTATACAGCTATTAAATACCTTGAAGGAAACATTCTACTGGAATAGCAGTTGTTGGGAAGGAGAGATTGAACAACACTGATTCTATCGTGAGTAAATAAAACAATTTCTGTTCATTTGGCACGACTCGAGTAGTCAAACTGATGATTCCAGTCTGGTTGTTGTGGGTGTGGTTTAACTCTTGTGCGTATACTTGAGATGTGAATGTTTCGGAGACCTCCTCCTCCTCATCGTAATCCGTCACATTCAATGTCACCTCTCTGTTGCAGCTATCAATGGACAGAGACAGACTCCAGTCACTTGTGGAACAAGTTAAGATATCACAGGTATTCGAGTTGATGCTACAGGTTGCAGAGAAATGAATGAAGTTATTAACACCATCACAGAGACTTGAAGGTTGCTGTTCTGTTATGACTAAACAAAATATAGAAAGTTCCAGTAGTAAATTTGCAGCAATGGAGCTAAAGCTCTTGATAAAACAGCTGGAATACACACTAAAACTTGACTTACTTATGCCATATACTATTATGCACTTATGTTAAAATGTGTTTGAATTAGGTATATAATGTAGCTATAAACAAACCATTGTAGTCGGTGATGACAATGGTCATTGTCTGAGGATCTCGTGTCAATCTCTGAAGTCCATTATTAACAATCAATATTGTAAAATTCTTCACTTCTTCGTACTCAATGTCTTTTATAAGAGTTACGGTATAACAATTCTTGCTGCTAGAGTTGCTGGTTTTAGGAAAAATGAGAACATCGTCAGGAAAACTGAAATCTGAAATAATTTAATGAGAATGTATTAGCAGTTAATATACTAGTTAGATTTTACCTTTGCCTCTGATGGCTGTTCCTTCTATTGCTCTGATTGAGGATTGTTGCAAGACAGACCCTAGATACCCAGTGAGTGTGACACATACCCTAAACTGTCCATCTCCTTCTCCAACAGTGTAAGAAGATTGCTCCCATCCTATGACAACTCCTATTTGTAACAGTAAAGGTTTGCCTTTCATGCTGACCAATTACTATTAGTTCACTTTTTATAACTACATTCAAACTTTGTGCATAAGTAACATAACCATATAGTTACCAAAAGTATGCTGATATATTTAAAAAGCTACAATAGGAATCTTCACAACTTTGAAATGATTTCCAACTAATCAAATTCCTAAATAATTTTGACTCTAAATACCTCTGTGTGTTAGCAAAATAGTTTGAGTCAATTGGTCTTTCAAGACAGTATACTCAAGCTTATGCTCCTTGAGGTATGGAAAACAATGGAAGAGAGAAAGGAACTTAATTCTTTCAAGAAAAAATCTCAACTGGCCAACAATTATCAAACTCACTCTCATCATCATCCAGGACTATAATAAAGAAGTTAGGAGAGAGCGTGACGCTATCAGTGGTAGTCAGGTTCACATAAAACTCCTCTCTCACTTCATAGTTGTCATCGTTTATGATGGTTAAATTGAAACAGTGTCTTGAGCTGTTAGGAGTAAACACAAAATGGTGAGGTGTTTCTTCATAGTCAATGTTTCCTACAAGTAAAAGTAAGGTGGAAAGAGTTAAGTCAATAATTTCAATGCTAGTGTTGTATCAGTGTATTAGCTGGTCACAGAAGTTATCTGCCTGATGTCAAAATATTCATGACTGAAGGAACTGAAGCTAATTCAACTTACCTTTTATCTTTAACATGTGTAGTATCAAGTGTTAGTTATTTCATGCACTGTATTTATACCAGTCAGGTCCATCTTACCATAAGCACTTCTATCTTGATAGACAATGTCTATATTTGCTGCATACTGAGAGGAATTGCTATCCATCACACTAGCACATAGAAGCTTGTTGCCAATTGCTTCAGGTACCAGCATCCTCCTACTTCCTTCCAATCCAATGGTCACAGCATTTGACAGAGGGAAACTTAATATAACTGACGACAGTAGAACCTTTATTAGCTGAGGCGGCATGGAGCTCTGACTGCCCTTAGCAATGATAGTTTGCAGATTCTGACAATAAGAGAAGTACCAACACAAATAACTGGAATGTGAAATTGAAAACAGAATAATTGACACAATTTTGGGAGCGGATTGAGCCAGTTCCCAATCAAGCACTGGCATAAACTAGAGAAAAACAACTTCAATTTCATGCCATGTAATTTGAAGTGAAGCAAATAGCTATACATAGGTCCATGATCAGGGTTGTATCTGGGGGGGATGGGAGGTGGGGGGAGGGAAGTTTTCTAGTGTGATGTTAAGGCTGAACCCAGTGTAGCATTAGCTCTTGCAACATTGTCCATATCACATTTAATGTTAATAACTTGAATTAAGGGCAGATGGACTAGTCTAGCTTCCAAACACCATTTAGAAGCAATCCAAAAAATTAACAAATAACGGGTATCATCTCATCTTTTCAATAAACAGACAAGTATCATTAACATTGGAATTCTCCTGTAATGCAAGATGTTAGTACAAACTTTGAAGCTCCCAAAAGTATCAGTAATAATGCACTATGTTGTGTGGCACAATGGTGCTTAGTAGGTAGACTAGGATTTGGGCTGCGTGTGTTAGTGTAAAATACTGTATGATGAACATGTACACGAAACACTTCAAAAGAATTTATCAGTCCTTTTTAAAAGCATACCTGTAGCCATGGGGGGGTTCGAGGGGTTCGGTCGAACCCCCCTTTAAAGAGACCGGAAGTAAATATTTTAGCCACACCCCACATGAAACTTCTGGAATATCATCATCTGTTCGATCGTGCTAAACCTGCTATTGAATTCTCTGCTGTTTTCCTAGATGTACTTCATACTCTGTGTATGGATGACCTAGTCTGAGTCCAAGTGGCCTAATAAACATTCAGCTCCTTGGATACAAAATTTCGCTCTCACATCAGCATGAGTAAAGCTTGCTACGTTACATCTATACACGTCTTTATTAAGTGTAACGTAATGCACTTATTAATTAGTAAGAATAATAGCACCGGTAAGCGTGCTATTCGATATTAATAGCACAAGCAATGGAATTTTTTCAACAGATTAGAAAGGGAGCCATGGGGAAGTATCTGAGAAAGTTAAATTGTAATACACAGATAGTGAGTGTAGGCACAAGCCTATAAGAGAACTGAGCATTATTATATGCTTGTGTGCATGTATGTGTATGGGAAACTTGTAGTTGTAAAAAAAAATATTTCAGAATTTATCAGTCCTTTTTAAAAGCATACCTGTAGCCATGGGGGGGTTCGAGGGGTTCGGTCGAACCCCCCTTTAAAGAGACCGGAAGTAAATATTTTAGCCACACCCCACATGAAACTGTAATTTGTAAGTTCTATTCATCTTTTGTTTCATTTTTCTCTTTGTTAAGTTCTTCTTGTTCTTCTTTCTGTGAATTTGAGATTCTTTTAAATTATATTTAAACCCTGAACAATTCCTTTTGGGAGAGGGCTTTAGCAATAGTAAGAGAATCTGAGAGGAAGAACTGGTGGCAGCGACTATTATGTGTGGGAACAGTATAGGTACTTGACCTTCACGAATCCATCGACCTCGTAGCCATAACCGTAGCTACATTGCAAATGATTTTTTTTTAAAGCTGGCCTACTATTAGCGAGTGATAGCACGGGTAACCTGTGCTATTAGGGATCAGTAGCACTTGCAAAGCTATTGAAATAGCACTCCGATTTGCCTCGTGTTATTTTATGCGTTGTTCATGCTACTAGTGATGTGCTTGAGCACAAATGGCGAGCGAGCCTAAAACTACACTATTGTTAAACAATTAATTTTAACTTCAACACTAAAGAAAAGTCAAGTTTAAATTACGTGTATACGATAAAGGGGATTCAATGCCATAGTAACAACTCCCTGCAACAGTTAGAATTGAAAAAAAAACAAAAAAAAAACAAACAAAAAAAAACAAGTAGCATTATTTACACGTTTTCTTTGTGATATTCTGTAGCTAAGTAAAGGCACAATACTTTCACACAACTGAACATACCTACACAAGGCTTACCTTTGTAGTTACTCTAGTGGACAAAGAATTTTCAAGCAAATACTATTTAGTAGGGCTTATAACTGTGACAAATAGCTTATTAACTTACCACCGCCACTAACTGGAATAGAAATGGAACTCCGTTAACTAAGAATTCAGAGCGGTAAACAATTCAATTTTTAGGATGATACGGGTAATGATCGCTAAATCAGAGGATTCCATTTAGTGAAGTTTGGGACGGGGTCCAACAACGAGCTAACACAAAAATACGAGAAGGTCAAAGTACAAAATGACATAAGTACGTCCACACATATGTATAAATTAGTGATGTGCTTGAGCACAAATGGCGAGCGATTCTGTCTAGTTAAAACTACAGAATTATTACTACAGAATTTATATTTTAGCTTAATTAATGTAGAACTGTATAATAGCAGTAGCAAACACAAATACCAAATTACACTCTTACCTGAGTAATGGTAACTTCTGTAGCATCAGACTTGAGCAATTCTGACTACCTCAATTACCAGTAATTCTTGAACAAGCTCTCAGCTACAAAATAAATAGGCCAGTGTTATTTTTGTAATATTAGCCAACAAATATGGAATTACTACTTGCCTCGTCTTCCTTACTTCTGTAGTTACAAATTTAAGCTATTTTGACTATCTGAATTAATCCTTGACATCAAGCTCTCAGCTACAAAACAAAAGACAATTAATTTTAGCAAACAAATACAAAATTACTTTCTTACTTCATTTTCTTGAGTAGTAGTAACTTCTGTAGTATCAAATTGAAGCCATTCTGACTATCAGAATTACCTGTCTCTCTTGAAAACAAGCTCTAAACAATACAAAAGAAAGGCCAGAGTTATTTTTGTAATTTTTACTTACAAATATGGAATTAAGTACTTACCTCAGTTTTCCTCTAGTAATGATAGCTTCCTCAGCATTGTTATAAGGTATTCTGACAGTGGTAACTTCTGCAGTATCCAATTTAAGCCATTCTGACTACCTCAATTACCAGTAACTGGTGAACAAACTCGCAGCTCTACTAAAAACTAGTATAGCCAGAATTATTTTTGTAATTTTAGCTAACAAATATGGGACTACATACTTACCTCAGCTTCTCCCAAGTAATGGTGGCTCCCTTGGTTTTAATATTTAGCCACTCTGGCTACCAGTGGCACTTGACAACCAACGAGTGGCATTTAGCAGCCCCAAAAGGTAAAGGGTTTCAATGCCATAGTAACCAGTTGCAGTAACTTTTTTGGGACTTGAAAAAAAAGCACTTCGAAGAGCCCAAGTTTCAAGTAACACCCGCACGCGCGTTTAAAGGTCATACGTACCATCCATACATACATATATACATATATACTAGTGGTGTGCTTGAGCACAAATGGTGAGCGAGCCTGATAGTGTTAGGTAACATAAAACTAAGTTTGTTACATGTATATTAACGCGTAGAGTTAATATAAGTTAACCTGGGAGACAAGCACCGCAAGGCAGCTGGGTAAAGGGTCAGTATCAGGGAGGACAGACCAACGCAGTTAGTATGCGCATGGCAACTCTAGGAGGGGTCACGTGCGCTATAACGTGGCACAAAATCAGTCCGCATGCATGGTCAGACACCGAGCAAGAGAGACAGAGACGGGCACAAGAAATAATTAAGACCAGCACGGTTGTACGAAGAATGAGCGAGGAGGAGGCGTGCCTGAATCTGCCGGAGTCAGCTATGGATGAAATAGTTAAAAGGCTGGAAGCGAGGCTTGATGGCAAACGAAGGGAACAGGAGGGGAGAAGCGAAGCTGAACTAGGTGAGCATAGTGTGGGTAGGACTTAATTAAGGGCGTCCTCCTTAGCCGTTTTCCACCTGCAGTGGCAACTGAGGTGTGACCTTTCAGGCTCGGAGAGTGTAAGGCCAGAGAACAATTAGTGGGCAGTAGCTGAGGTAGTAAGGGTATTAGGAATTAAGGGGGGGGGTATGTGTAAGGGGAATGGTATTAGGGGCGGGAGAAGTGCAGATATTGTAGGGAAGGCTGGTGTTGCCGAGACCAGCTGCCAGCTGGGGGTGGCTGGGGGTGGGCCAGCAACAATCTGGGCAATGGCTTTCCCTAGCTGCTTGTTTGCTGATGGCTGACACTAGCTGAGTATGCTGATTGCTGACGCTGGCTGAGGGGCTAATTGCTGACACTGGCTGAGTGTGCCGAGTGCCGTCACTAGCTGAGTGTGCCGAGTGCTGGCACTAGCTGAGTGGGCTGAGTGCGGACACTAGCTGAGGGTACTGATTGCTGACACTAGCTGAGTGTGCCGATTCCTGACTCTAGCTGAGTGTGCTGACACTAGCTGAGTGTGCTGAGTGCTGACACTAGCTGAGTGTGCTGAGTGCTGACACTAGCTGAGTGTGCTGAGTGCTGACACTAGCGGAGTGTGCTGATGGCTGACACTAGCTTTGTGTGCTGATTGCTGACACTAGTTGAGTGTGCCGACTGCTGACACTAGCTTAGTGTGCCGACTGCTGACACTAGCTGAGGGTGCTGATTGCTGACACTAGCGGAGTGTGCGGATTGCTGACACTAGCTGAGGGTGCTGATGGCTGTCACTAGCGGAGTGTGCCGATTGCTGACACTAGCTGAGTGTGCCGACTGCTGACACGGGCTGAGGGTGCGGATTGCTGACACCAGCGGAGTGTGCGGATTGCTGACACTAGCTGAGTGTGCTGATGGCTGACACTAGCTGAGTGTGCAGATTGCTGACTCTAGTGAGTGGGCTGATGGCTGACACTAGCGGAGTGTGCTGATTGCTGACACTAGCTGAGTGTGCTGATGGCTGACACTGACAGTGGGTACTTATAGCCGACTATAGTGTGCAGTGCTGTCCATTGACATCGGCAGAATGGGGTTAGCAAGGGGGGTCTCCTGAGGGGGTCAGGCCTATATAGTATATCGAGGCACAATAAACAGATAACGATGGCAATAAGTGTAATATGAATAGTAAGAGGGAGTAGCACTCAGGATAGTGACATGATAAGCGAGGACAGTATAGTTAAGAGAGGAGCGGAGGGTATCAAGCAAGGCTGACACGATGTTCCATTTTGATAATATGCAGGGGCCCCACTAACGGCAGCAAACCTGGTAGGGCTTGGCATAAGGGAGGAGCCGGCAGGTGACGACACGGGGATAAGTGTCCTGCAAGAGGCAGCAGACAGACTGGCACAGGCTGGGGGGTCGGCAGGAAAAGCGGAGGCAGTGCCGAGGAAGGCAGGCCCAGTCAAGCTGGGGGCAGGTCTATCGGCTATACCAGCAGTGTTGGCCCGGAAAATCAGGAGAGGGGAGTATATAGATTTTGCAGAACTGCCTCCAGCCTTGCCAGAGGGTACCTCGGTGAGCACAATGTCTAGCGAGCAGCTACTCATTGTACAGGCGGCAGACTACAGGAGGACAAGGAGGAGGATTCCGGATGTGATGACCTGGACAAGGTGCTTTGTGCTCTACATTGGCGCTGTGGCTACCACGGACTCTGAGAAACTGGTTGACTTCCTCGGTTATATGGATGCCATTGTTAGGGCGGCCCAGAAATTTGCCTGGCCGGCCTGCGAGGAATATGACAGGCGATTCCGACAGATGGTGGCGGGAGATGAGCATCGGAAGTGGGCAACACTGGATGCGGGCCTGTATACAGAATGCTTCACGGCGCAGGCCCTCCCAGTGGCAGCTGCAAAAGAGCCGGCGAAAGGGAGCCAGGCAGGGTCCAGAAAAAGGCCCAGGGAACAGGCGGAGCTGGAGCAGGAGAGAGCCGATGCTGGGACCCCAGTATGCGGGAAATATAACCGCTACCGGGGGGATTGCAAGTTTGGCGCTAGGTGCCGGTACTTGCACGTGTGCAACAGGTGCAGGGGGGCACACCCAGTATCGCAGTGCCAGGCAGCCCCAAAAGTATAACTATCAGAATGTCATAATCACGAACATTAGCAATTGATGGCACATTGTCATGGATAGTTACATGCAGATGTAGTCATATGTATTGATATTAAACAAGTAATACAAGACAGGGGGGATATTAGTTATTAGAGGGGGGTAATTTGGCGCATAATAATCAATAAGGACTGCAAAAGGGGACAGGGGGCATAGAGTAAGGGGAGGGAGTGAAATCATTACATGGTCTGCAGGGAATGGCACGGGCTGGCAGGCACAAGAGCTGGAGAGGAGGTCAAGTACGGTTCAGTGCAAGCTGCCTGCAGAAGCGCAGGCAATACACACCCCTCTCCAAGCATCAGCGTGGCAGGAGGTGCTAGCGGGCCACCCAGATAGACGGCTGGCAGAGTGGATGGTGAGAGGCATAAGGCACGGTTTCCGCATCGGATTCCAGCACGACCCTGGAAGCTTGAGGCAGTCAAGGCAGAACCTGTCCTCAGTGAAACAGCACCCAGAAGTGGTGCAAGAGTACCTGGATAAGGAGCAGGAGGGGGGCAGAGTCTTTGCGGTGGGAAAGTCCGAGCAAGCTCAAGCTTTGGGGGTCCACTGTAGTCCATTTGGGGTGATCCCGAAGAAGGGCAAGGTCGGGCGCTGGCGCCTGATAGTAGACTTATCTTCGCCAAGAGGAGGCAGCGTGAATGACGGGATAAGTGCCGAGCTGTCATCTTTGTCATATACGTCAGTAGACGAGGTCATGAGGAGAGTGTTGGAGCTGGGCATGGGAGCATTGATGGCAAAAGCAGACATAAAGCAGGCCTACAGGAACATCCCAGTTCACCCGGAGGACAGGGGCCTCCTGGGGATGCAGTGGAAAGGCCAATTGTTGGTGGATGGATGCCTGCCGTTCGGGCTGCGCTCGGCGCCCCTCCTGTTCACGGTCGCAGCAGACCTCCTCCAGTGGGCGATGTGTAATAGAGGAGCGACGTGGATGAGGCACTACATAGATGATTTTATTACGGTTGGAAGGGAAGGAAGTGATGAATGCAGCCAGAACTTCAAGCTGTTGAAGCAGGTGTGCCAGGAGGTAGGCATGCCAACAGAGCCCGAAAAAGATGAGGGCCCTACCACAACATTAACATTCCTGGGAATGGAGTTAGATTCACAAAAGCTAGAGATCCGCCTCCCGCAAGAAAAACTAGAGAAACTGAGAAGTACTCTGGGTGACGTACGAGGGATGAAAGCATGCAGGAAGAGACAATTGCTCTCAGTCATAGGCATCTTGAGTCATGCCTGTAAGGCCATACGAGCAGGGAGGTCCTTCCTGCGTCGTCTTATTGATGTGACGGCAGGGGTACAGCACATAGATAGATTTGTGAGGCTTAGCAGGGAAGCTAGAGCAGATGTTGAATGGTGGTACCAGTTCGGGCAGGACTGGAATGGCACAGCTATGATGTGGCATGTGGGCAGAGCGAACGCAGAGGTAGTCCTGACTTCTGATGCGTCAGGGAGCTGGGGATGTGGCGCATGGTGGGAGACAAAATGGATCCAGCTGCCATGGCAAGGTCTGGGTGAATCAGCCAGTTATGGGATCACGGCAAAAGAACTCCTCCCAATTGTGATATCAGTGGCCACTTGGGGAAAACTCTGGCAAGGAAAGCTGGTTATAGCAAGATGTGACAACATGGCAGTAGTAGCCATTGTCAATTCCGGATCCAGTAAAGAGGCAGAGGCTATGCATCTTAGAAGGTGCCTGGCATTCTTAGAGGCTAAATGGGCCATTCATGTAAGGGCGGAACACGTAAGGGGAGTTGACAATGAATTGGCTGATGCAATATCGAGAAACAAGATGGATATTGCATTTCAATTGTGCCCACAGATGTTGCAGAAAGCAGAAGTAGTGAGAGAAGAAATTCTTCAAGTGGTAATCAGGGAGAGGCAAGCAGGCAGAGATCCAGATTGGAGGAAGTGGTGGATAAACTGTTCCAGAAAGGAATAGCGCCATCGACGAAACGTTCATATGGGGCGGCTAGGGGAAGGTACATAGGATTTTGTGGGAAATACCGCTGGACGCCCCTCCCTGTGTCAGAAAAGGTGCTCTGTCAGTTTGTAGCATTCCTGGCAGGGGAGGGGCTGAGGCATAGTAGCATAAAGGTATACCTGGCGGCAGTACGACAACTTCAAGTAGAGGCTGGCTTGGGCGACCCAGACCTAGGTGGAATGGCGAAGCTGGGACAGGTCATACGGGGAGTGCAGCGGTTGCGAGCAGAACAGGGGAAGAGGCAGAGGCAGAGGAAACCAATGACAACTGAAGTGCTAGAAGTGTTGAGAACCAGCTGGAGTGTGACGCCAGGTGGTACAGATGCAAAGATGCTGTGGGCAGCAGCTACGCTAGCATTCTTTGGTTTCATGCGATCGGGGGAACTGACGGTGCCTTCGACTAGGTCGTTCAACCCAGAGGTGCACTTAACATGGCAGGATGTAGCCGTAGACAGTATGACGAACCCCACAGTGATAAAGGTGCAGTTGAAAGCGTCAAAGACAGATCAGCTCAGGCAGGGATGCACATTAGTGGTAGGCCGCACGGGTGACAAGCTATGTCCTGTGGCAGCAGTTATTGGCTTCATGGTGGCCATAGGCAGGAGGCAGGGACCATTGTTCCAGTATGTATCGGGAAAACCACTCACTCAGGCTGGTTTTGTAGCGGAATTAAAGGCAGCACTCGTTAAAAAGGGGGTGTGCAGTGAGGGATATTCTGGACATAGCTTCCGGATAGGAGCAGCAACAATGGCAGCAGAGGCAGGAGTCGGTGACGCAGTCATCCAGCAGCTCGGGCGGTGGAGGAGTGATGCGTACAAAAGTTATGTGCAGCCCAGACGAGAGGCATTAGTTGGTATTCCCAAACAGATGATAGCGCGGAAAAGGAAAGGTAGTGGAGAATAGCAGTGTGCTGGAGGACTTGCCCACAGAGACTGAACGCATACTGTAATATGAATGGGTGTCTTTTAATGCTATTATGTTCAAAAATAATAATAATAATAAAAGGGGGGGGGGCAGATAGGGGTTGAGGATGATGTATTGGTAGACATGGGAGATAATATTAATTGTTTGATAGGGATATACAAGTAAGAAAAGGAGGGATGTGTAGCCCTACATTTGGGGGGAATGTGGGAGGCTTTTTGCGGACAGGGCAAAAAGAAAAATCCCAAAGGTAGGGCTAGGCCTCAGCGGAGCAGCAAAATAATGAGAGGAAGGACGAGGGCAACCTCTCTGGACGCCACCAAGAAGAACGGGTAAGGTGTCAGGAAGATACAAGAGGCCAAGTAAGCATACCTGCCTGAATAGTCACATTATTATAAGGTATTCTGACAGTGGTAACTTCTGCAGTATCCAATTTAAGCCATTCTGACTACCTCAATTACCAGTAACTGGTGAACAAGCTCGCAGCTCTACTAAAAACTAGTATAGCCAGAATTATTTTTGTAATTTTAGCTAACAAATATGGGACTACATACTTACCTCAGCTTCTCCCAAGTAATGGTGGCTCCCTTGGTTTTAATATTTAGCCACTCTGGCTACCAGTGGCACTTGACAACCAACGAGTGGCATTTAGCAGCCCCAAAAGGTAAAGGGTTTCAATGCCATAGTAACCAGTTGCAGTAACTTTTTTGGGACTTGAAAAAAAAGCACTTCGAAGAGCCCAGGGCTCTGATAACATCCAGAGGAGTGCTACGGTAGCAGTTGTGACAAGGTCAATGACTAAATCTAACAGGTCTAGAAGAAAGAAAAAGTTTGTGTCTGATATTGTAGAAGCTGACCCATCACATTTCAATCTGAGTTTGAGAGATTGGCTAACATTGATCTCGGTTTTGAGAAGTGTGCTGCTGAGGTTGATGGTAGTACTGCTTCAATTTCTGAGTCTGATTTCTTGGGATCTGGGCTTGGTGTTGTTTCTGAAGAATGTAAGGAAGATGAGTTGAATAGCCATGTATCTCTCAGTAGTAATAATGCCATTTGTTCTTCAGATGGTGTTCCCCAGCCTGTTGAGTCGTCAGGTGGGAATGGTGCTGGTGATGATTGTATCTCTCAGTCTACACCTCCTAGTGTGGTGATTAATCCTGTTGTTTCTGATAATCCCGAGTTTGATATTCCTGAGTGTAATGATCTTTCTAGTGCTGACTTTCTTATTCAGGAGGTCAAAAGTGATCCTAGTTTAGAGTCTATCAGAGATTTGGGCGTTAGAAAGCTAAATGGTTACTCTTATAATGACAAAGGTGTTTTGATTCATAGTGTTTTGGATGAGTTCAACAATGTGTGTGATAGAATCGTATTGCCCAAGTCTAAAAGATGTAAAGCACTTACACTGGCCCATGATAATACTGCTCATGCGGGTGTCCGTGGAATGAGGTGCCTGTTAAATTCTCGTTTTGTTTGGCCAGGTATTCATGGAGATATAGTTAAGTTTGTCAAAAGTTGTGATGTCTGCCTACGTATTAATCAGTCGGGTAACAAGAAAGCACTCATGGTGCAGAGACCAGTGTTAACACAGCCTTTTGAATCTGTGGCTGTTGATCTGGTAGGTCCTCTTCCCAAGGGCAAGCGTGGTTCCAGATTCATGTTCACTTATATTTGCTTGTCTAGTAGGTGGCCTGAAGCACTTCCCATGCGTACTGCATCCGCTCAGGAAGCTGCGCAGTGTTTCCTCCAAATCATATCCCATACTAGTATTCCTCTCAAAGTGCTGTCAGATCGTGGCACTGTGTTTCTTTCCAAGTTAATGGATAACTTATGCACTTTGCTGGGTGTGCATACCATACAATCCTCTCCATATAGGCCTCAGTCTAACGGGGTTGTGGAAAGGCTACATGGGACTCTAAAGCCTATGTTGGCCAAAGCTATTGATAGTGGGATTGATTGGGTTGACTTTTTGCCCATGGCATTATTTGCTATCAGACAAGTCCCCAACAGAGACTTAGGTTTCTCCCCTCACATGCTAGTTTATGGCAGAGAAGTTATTGGTCCCCTTGATCTCTTATATCACGGATGGTCTGAGAAATCTTTACAGTGTATGGACGTTGAAAGTTGGTTGTTGAAACTTAATGACCAGTTAGGTGTTATTCATGATATGGCAACTTCTAAGGAAGCCACAGCCAATGAGAGTAGAGCCATTAGTTATAACAAAGGCAAAACTGACAGAACCTTGAATGTTGGTGATAAAGTTTTAGTGAGAATCCCTGGGCTTCATAGTTCGCTCCAAGCTTCCTGGGAAGGCCCCTATTGTGTTACTGACAAAGTCTCCCGTGTTACCTTTAAGGTTAGCAAGGGTGATGGCCATCCCACACGTCTTGCTCACATAAACAATCTGAAGACATATGTCGACAGACCCCTCAATGTGTGTGCAGCTACTTTGGTGGCTGAGGAAGTGGGCATAGACACTAATTTGCTAGAATCTTCTCCTTTGCTCAGTTCTGATAAATGTGATGGTTTTAATAACAAAGAATTGCTTGATGTATTGTATAGTGTTTCTTGTTCATTTAGTGATAAACCTGGTTTGTGCAAATCTGCTAAATGCACAATAGATTGTCTGAGCATGCAATGCCTGTCTCACAGCAGGGTAGAAACATTCCTGTTGGTATTGAACAAGCTGTGAAGAAAGAACTTACCAAACTCCTTGATGAGGGTATTATTGTTAAGTCAAGTGCCCTTTGGTCCTCACCTTTGGTTCCAGTGAGGAAGAAAGATAACTCTGTTCGCATTTGTGTTGATTTTCGTCAACTTAATTCAGTTACTCCTCTAGTTCGGTATTGGGTTCCATCTTTAGATGAAATTTTTCAGAAAGTCAGTCAGAGAGAATGTTTATCAACTCTGGACCTTACATCCGGTTTTCATCAGATAGTTATGGATGATGCCTCTAGTGACCTAACTACTTTTGTCTGTCCACTGGGAAAGTTTAAGTATGTTCACATGCCTTTTGGGCGTAAGAACGCTCCTGCCATTTTTCAGGCGGCAGTATAAGCAGTCCTTTCTCCAGTTAGTGACGTCAGCTGCAATTATGTAGATGATGTTGTGGTCTTCAGTGACTCTTGGGAAAATCACTTGTTAGATCTTAAACGTGTCATAGAGTGTCTTAGTGCTGCTGGTTTCTCCATTAAAAGAAAGAAGTGTTGTTTTGGTAGAAAGCACCTTACTTACCTTGGTCACAGGATAGGTGGGGGTGGGTTGTCTATTCCCCAAAGTAGAGTTGATGCTCTAGTAGCATTCAGGAAACCTGGTACAAAGAAAGCCATGCGTTCTTTCCTGGGTGCCATGTCTTATTTTATAGACGGTTCATCCCAGGGTTTGGTCAGTTCTCTGCAGTCCTCACTCCCTCAGTCTCTCTCCGTTCTCCTCATCAGGTGGATTGGACAGTGGGCATGGAGGACGCATTCGGTAAGATTAAGGATGTACTTGCTGATCATGTTGTGCTGTGTGTCCCTAGACAGGATGATGAGATGATCTTATACACTTATGCTTCCGGTGACGGGATCGGGGCGTGTCTCCATGCAGTACGTGACGGTGTGGAGCTCCCCGTGGCATTCTTCAGTCGTCAGCTCCGCCCTTCTGAGCGCAACTACTCTGTTACAGAACTTGAGAGTCTTGTTATTGTAGCATCCGTTCGACATCTTGAGCGATTGGTATACGGACGTCCAGTGAAGATCGTCACTGATCATAGAGCGTGTTTGGCTCTCCAGTCAGGCAGGGGTCTGAACCGCAGACTTCTTCGATTTGCACTCACCTTGCAAGACAGACCCATTGAAATAGTTCATCGAGCTGGAAGAGATCACTCAAACGCCGATGGTTTTTCTAGGCAATCGTGGCCCTCGTTGTTACCAGCTACTCCCGGAGGTCGAAGCTTAGGTGGGGGAGATGTGGGTCGGGCCGACAGAAAATGATGAGGCGTGGCAGGATACCACGCCTCCAACATAACAGAACTAGTCATGCACACACACAGTCATATTTTTGGTACTCTGTATTTAGCCAGTTAGTTGTTTGTGCAAGTCATTCTTTCGTTAGTGTTAATCGTGCGTATGTTTGTGTGTTCCTGCGCTGCAGTGTGAACGTAAAGCTGCAGTGCAGGAAGTCTCTATCTTTCGTGTGTCATAGCCCGTCATAATAGGCGTGGCCTTTACAGTCATATATATACTTGTATCATCCGTCAGACATTTTAGTTCTACCTCGTGCCTTACTTTTTAGACGATAGATTTAAAACTCTATAAGTCAATATTAGGCCGGGGAGGAGGCCTCTGGTGGCAGCATACCTCGGCCCACCAGCACATGAGTAAAGTTGGTATCTCCTCTGAGACTGAGTGCGCGGCGACCCACACTGGTGGTTAAAAGGTTTGACCCAGAATATAATGGCATTGAAGTAAATTAATAACTGTATTTTTTACTGCATAGCAAACTCAAATTCACAAAAATCTACTTTGAGGAAAAATATTACACTTTGTTTGAATGAATATTTCCAGCTGTACTAGTAATATAGCTAATAGAAGCTTACAATGTCAGGTAGATATATCTCATGTGCATAATATAGATCTTGATTGGATTGTTCTCAAAAAATGTTTCTCAATAATTGGTTAAAAATATGAAATCAAGGCCTTCCTTGAGAGTGAATAAGTCCAAGAGGTCCTAGAAAAACTGATTTTTTTTACTGTTACTGGAATTATTTTTATGTGCTTGGTATGGCTTTGGCAGGAATTAGAAAGTACTAGTATTTTAACTGTAGCTTCTTCTGTTAGATACTAGCACCACAGGAATGGAAAAGAAGCACTTATCCAAAATTTGTTTATAACTATTTATAGTTAATTGATAATTTGATACTTCAGATGAGAATTTTGATGGAATTTCAGTTTATTAATGTGTGTGGAAAATTAGTCTTCTTTTGATCAATATTGCTTTAACACCATTTTTTTCAGATTATACTTTTACTTGACCTTCAACAACTACACTAGTACCAAACTTAGCCTTAGTGCTGTGTCACACAGTGATTTGTTCAGACTTTTCTTACTGCAATCCATCCTCCTCATGCTCCAATTGTACAATACCACAACTGTATATGTTTTGGAGGTGAAGCTTACATAGCTATATTATTTCTATTTATAGTTAACATTTACTACTTACAGAATGTAGTCCTCCATGTATGAAAGGAGGGAGATGTGTCTACAATAATACCTGCCAATGTCCTCCACACTGGACTAGAAAACACTGAGAACAAAGTCTGCTATCTACTATGTATACTAACACACATACAGACAGAACTTCATATATTAGCAATATCTCTATATACCTCTCCTGTGACTTGTCTAAATGAAGAAACATTCCGGAGTAATTCTAACCGAATGTGTGCATTACAATACACAAGTTGAAAGTTTTTATCTGTATGAGTGATTGCTTGTTCACTTAAAAATATTACTTGATAAAAAATTCCCCTCAAAATATAAAGTGAGAGAAATCATCTACCAATACTGGGCATTTATTCAATCAAACAATCTAAAATAACTGTCTGAATTCATCTAGCAAAAAAGAAAACAGCACTTTTTTTTCTTTAATTAATAACGTTTGCAGTATAGCTATATATTATGGAAATATCACTGTGACACTGCATCATTTTAATGTAGCATAAGTCGGTGAATGTATTTCTGACAGTTTGCTCATAATATTGGCCATCAATAGCTTTCATATTCATACTCTACTGTCTACTATAATTATAGTGCAACGTCAATTTTATCCAAATTAATTAGGGATTGGAGTGTTCGTATAACCAAACAATGAACAGAAAAAATATTCTTGCTGCTATATACACCACAGCAATTATGGTATTAGTTTAATAAGACTTATCCTGGCATTATGACTGCTTACCAAGCTCCTCTTCAGAAGTCAAAACATCAAGGTAAACATGTATAGGTCATTAAACTGCCATTTTATAACACAAATGTGTTTAAACTGCTGCTACCTCGGTTAAATTGACTAAGTCTAATTCAATAGATCAAATTTTAATTAATATCATTATAAAAGTTATGTTACATAAACAGTGACATCTTGAAACTCTAAACAACCAGAAAGGGGCAAACAGGTAATATAAATAAAACCAAAGAACTTCCTAATCTACTCATTGAAATGTTGAAATTCTACAGTTTAGTGGCACTATTGAGTGCTTTAGTACATTGTGTACTTCAAGGTGCTAGCAAGTAAGTTGAAGATATGTTTTTTAAAGATTGTCCTTCACTTGATGTCATAAGAAGAGTGGATACAACTGATGGAAGTTCTAGTATGTGGCAAGGAGATGATGGTTAAGAAGGCTATCTGGAAATATGTACAAGCACATATCCTGGCACTGAGTGGATGCCAGTGTTTGGAGGAGAACTATGGACTGACACAGAGGCTAGAGTAGCCTGTAACCAGTTAGGATATACTTACACTACAACATTAGGTAACTAACCTCAGGCTATGACTATATATTTAGCCATAGTTGAAGTTGCACTCTTAAGTTTATCATTGTACTCAGAGAATTTCAGTAGCTATTTGTATTTTATTCCAAGCCATCAGAGGAGGTCTGTGTTCTGTACCTCCTGACACAATTACTAGAGGAGTAGAGTTCCAAGGATGTGCAGGTACAGAGACAAATCTATATGATTGCCAATCTTCAGAAGGTACTTGCTCTTTGTGGGCTGGGATTATCTGTACATGTGAGTTACTGTATTATAACTGTGCATTAGTATTAATTGTAGGCTATAAATTGCAGCTGCAGTGATGTGTCAAAGAGAAATTTGTTCTGACACTTCATTCTGCAATCCATCCACCTCATGCTCTAATTGTACAATACCACAAGAACTTGACTGCATATGCTATGGAGGTAAAGTTTACTTAATTATTTCTATTACAGACTTAACATTATTCTTTCCACAGAATGTAGTCCTCCCTGTATGAATGGAGGAAGATGTGTCTACAATAATACCTGCCAGTGTCTTCCACACTGGACTGGAGAACACTGTGAACAAAATATGCTATCTACTACCTCTAACACACACAGACAGAACTTCATATATTATCAATAGCACTACCTCTCCTGTGACCGGTCCAAATGAAGAAACATGTATTAGTTGTGGTAATTATTCATGCATAAGGATAATGTAAAAAAGACAAAATGGTTTAAACAGGTAGATTTTCATAACCTCCTATGAGTGTTCATTCGTTGTATATTTCAGGTGCAGCATATGAGAATTTCATTTTCTACATCACAATTGCTGTTCTTTTTACTCTACTGATTTTCAGTTGTCTCATTATAATAATATTAATAGCTCTTTTCAACAGAAAAGCAAAGGATTTAAGGTCAGTGGGATATTATGAAATCAAATTTAATCTTGCCATTATTTTCAGCTACATCAACACTATGTGTTAATATTGAAATTATTTGCTTCTAGTGAATGTACATGGCATGAAACTTTGAGTCTTCAGGGAACCGTGTGTTTTGTATGCCTAGAAATACTTTAGTTTTATAAGTCTAAAATGACTAGCCTTTAAATTTATTCACTGAAAATGATTTACCTATTACCAGTTTATTCAGCTATACATTACATCAAGTTATTAAATCATGGCATACTTCATATAGTTTTGTTCAATGCAACTGTTGACAAATCTACATTCCCAATCATATTGAATTCATTTTCATTTTGGAAATTTAAAGAGATAGCTAAATACAAACAAACATTATTTATTGTTTCTATCTACCTATTATATGGTCCTCTAATTAAAATTGTGTACTGTTTGCTCAATATTTATATGACTATTATAATGTAGACATAAATCTGATAAAAAGATCCTTCTTATGGTGTTACTGCTCAATTAAACAGAAACAATAATGATAATCCAACTAATGAGGAGTCACATCACAGAGAACCAGTACAACATGAACTACAAAAAGATATTGTTGAAACCAGAAACTTGAATGAAGTAGAGAATCTGGAATATTATGCCACTATCTCTGAGTATTAACTTTGTTGTTTTCCTTCTTGTAATAATAACGGGACTTAGTTCTATAATAAAAGACATTTTAAGCTAGATGTTGTGGTCCATCCCATTTTTCTTTCAATCATAGAATGATTGTTTGTGAGTGACAAAAGTGAAGACACTTTTGGAGATACTATAATGGGTTGTGTGTTCAGTATGAGGTGCAGTCTGGACAATTGCACATAAGACCTTCATACAAGAAATGAAAAAAATGTTTCTAAACAGCTAACTTGCATGCATGTTTGTGTGAGTTGTATCATGTGGCTGGCCAATTTTGATTGGTCAATTCTTATATGGTTGCATTAGGTGTGGCACATATTGTATATGATGTGTGAGTTTTTGCAAGAGAGAGTTTATTGTAGTCATCATCATTGAGGGTAGGATAGAATGTTCCTCATAGGACTATTGTGTTGCTTGAACTGTAAATTCTTATTCAGTTTCTGCATTTAGTGTCCACCCAATATGGCCATAAGGCCATGTGGGATTACACAGTGACTTCATATGGAGGGCAGGGAAACTAACACAAAGGCTTCAATAGCATTGTGGAAATTTGATTGGGTGAATCCTTCTGCCCCTCCTGTAGGAGAGAAGACATCTCCTACATGAAGAAGAGTGCGGTAGTTGCGCACGGACGTGAAGCTCCCTCTGCGTGGCCAGACCCGGAAACACCTAGCTCAGTGACGAGCTGGAACCTGCTACGTGGCAGAGAAACTATTTATAAATAGAACTTGATCGTTAGATCGCCTCAGACGTGAATCATTTTCATTGGTTGTTTCATTTCTATGGGTGTGGCTAGTGAACTCTTATTTATTCAGATGTATGCATGCTTCACCTTGTCTTTTGTCTTATACATTACTTTCGTGTGTGTTTTGCTCCGTTAGTCTTTTAATTATATTTAAATCTAATCTTAACTAAGGTTAAGAGCTGGTACGCCAGCAGGGCAAAGGGACATTAGAACTGGTGGCAGCGACATTATAAGCAGCCTACCGATAGAGTGTGGTATCTACGGAGTAAACTCCCACACCTCCTCCACCTTAAAATAAATACAAGCTTAGATGAATAATATTAATATTCGAGCTGAAGCAGTGGATCAAAAACACTCCATTGGAGATTAAGTTTACAAATATTATTTCTATTTATTTTCTTCTAGAATTAGCCTTATCCTTTCTACAAAATGTATTCCTCCCTGTACGAATGGACCAAAGTGTGTCCATAAACCTGCCAGTGTCCTACACACTGGACTGGAAACACTGTGAAAAAAGTCTATCATCTACTACCTACACTAACTTACATATTATCCAGACTAAGTACAGAATATTACTCTCTACATGATCATTGTCTTTTTTTGAAGTGTATTTGTTCAACTTAATATTTTAATAACTAGCTAGCTATTAAAATCTTCCACAGAAAAGCAAAGGATTAAAATCTTAACACCACCACACACTACCAGATATATTATGTATTAGTTTCAATTTTGTGGTTCTCGTCCAGGTTGTGGGTGGAGGGAAGTAGCTAATTCTAATGGAAAACATTTTGAACACAGTACTCATGAAGTTTAATGTTTCACAATTTCTTATATTCATGAGATAACTATTATCATTTTTGAAACCTTTCTTAAGAACAAAATAGCCTGCTTGATGTAGAATAACAGGAAGGTAGCTCCTGAGAGGGAAGTCATGATGCCCAATTATTGGCCAGCATCAACTGTGACATAATACAATAATTTTAATAATAATTTTCATTAGCTGTTCTATATAGAACTAGTTATATTATACCTGTCAATAAATGTCACTTATTCATACATAGTGACTCATACACAGTGAATTGTATAATACCAGAAATTATGTCAATAAGTGTGTGTGTACGTGTTTAAGTCTTTAATAACTGTGGTAGAACGGCCCTGCCATCTCCCACACAGACAAACATCATACGAACATTAATATTTATCAGCACATTATCCACACTTACTTGTTTGTATCATTTCATGCTTTGGGCATGCATTGGAGGGTTTTCTATATAATGGCCTTCCCGTGTGAGCCCCACTCAGTTGTACTTTTGCCTTAATCTATCCTTATTACAAGAATGGAACACTTGTCAATCGGGAGGGAGCCTTTAACGGCCTGATTGAACTTCTCAGGTGGCAGCGTACCCTTGGCCTTACTCGAGCTACTTGAGCCTTCGTCCCGATCCCACCACAATAACTAAATATTTTTCCACAATATGATCAGTAGTTTTTGATCCCCTCCCCATTTAAAAAAATTACCCCCTAATAACTGAGTAAAAAAGCACTTGAGCTTTAGGCAATGGTCTTGTGTTAGATCCCCAGTTATATTTTCATTTAATTCAGTATTGTTTTTAAGCCTATGAACAAAAGTTAAATTAAAACAAGTGTTTAAATTGCTGCTAACTTAATCAAATTGGTTAAGTCTAATTCAATAACATCACATTTTCATTGAAACCATTATAAAAGTTGTTACATAAACAGTGACATCATGAAACTCCAAACAAGTAGAAAGTGCTGCACACACTATAACCAAAAAAAATCTCCAAAAGTAAGTGCTCATTAAAAAAATGAAATTCTGCAATTTAGTGGCACTATTGAGTGTTTTAGTGCATTGTGTATTTCAAGTGTTAGCAAGTAAGTGTTCAACTCACTTAATCATTATTATCATTTGAAGTAACTTCTTTGAAGATTGTCCTTCTATTAATGTAATACGAAGAGTACATACAACTAATGGAAGTTCTAGTAATTGGCTAGGAGCTGATGGTTATGAAGGCTATCTGGAAATATGTACAAACACAAATCTTGGCACTCAGTGGATGCCAATGTGTGGAGGAGAACAATGGACTAACACAGCGGCTAGAGTAGCCTGTAACCAGTTAGGATATCCCAACACTACAACATTGGGTAAGCATCCTCAGGTTATAAAAACAGATTTAGCTATGGCTGTTGTAAGTTCATTGGCAGCACTAAATTGCATTCCATGAATTTTAATGTATTATTCCTCCACATATAAGCCATCACAGGAGGTCTGTGTTCTATACCTCCTTACCCAATTAGTAGAGGAATGGAAATAACAGGATGTGCAGGTACAGAGACAAAACTAGGTGACTGCCAATCTTCAGAAGGAACTTGCCGAAAGTGGGCTGGAGTTATCTGTACATGTGAGTAGCTTTATTTTAACTGAGCAATAAATTTCAATAAAGATCTAACTAGTGGTGGGTCAGGAAGAAATTTGTTCTGGCATTTCCTACTGCAATCCATCCTCCTCCTGCTCTAATTATACAATATTACCAGGACTTAACTGCATATGTTATGGAGGTAAAGTTCATGTAATTTCTATTTGATAATTACAATTTATTCTTCCCACAGAATGTAGTCCTCCCTGTATGAACGGAGGAAGATGTGTCTACAATAATTCCTGCCAGTGTCCTCCACACTAGACTGGAGAACACTGTGAACAAAGTCTGTCATCTACTACCTATACTATCACACATCCAGACAGTTCTTTGCCCATGAGCATTTCTACCTGTAACAAGACCTGTATGAATGGAGGAACATGTAGTAGTCATGGTAACTGTGCATGTATGACTGGATATGATGGGCTACAATGTGAAAATAAACAAGGTATATTAATGAATTCATCTACTGTAATAATAGCCAATTTTCTCATTCGAACATCCAATGTTATGTTAATTAAAACTTAGCATCTACTGTTCATAGCTATTATTATGTAATGTACTCATCTAGGGGAATCTCCACTGCTTTACATCATCATTTCTGTCCTCGCTTTTCTGCTCTTCCTCATTATACTTATTATTACTGTTATATTCTCTCTGCTATATCTGAAAGCATTCAAGAGAAAAAAGAGGTAATGTATGTAAGCTTCAGTTAATAATATTATCTGAATCGTACACAAATTATTATTGCAACATGTAAGATCAACTTTATGTATTTATTTGTTTACTGCGTCCACAGAACACGAAATAATGAAACAAGTGAAAGTTTGCCTCATGTTCTTCCCATTATATCTGAAGCAACTAAAAATCCTATATCTGGTACAGCTTCAAGAAATTCCCAGAATGGTATTGTTAATGTCACAAATAAAAACACTGATCCTATTACTCCAACGTCTCCAGGGGAAAACAAGACAAAAATTGTTTTTATGATACCAAACAACAATATAAGCACAGGAAACTATGATCTGGTAGGCCCAGTAGAAGAGGATCATAATACTTCAATATACAATGGTAACTGTCCAGAATATGCAGAAGTCAACGATTGTCTTGTAGAGAAGCCACTAGAGATGCCCTCCACTACACTCAGACTTGACTATCAGCCACAGGAGTATTCAGAGCTCAATCATGCATATAAAGAGGAGCAAAAATGTCTCACTTTAGACAGGCACATGAAAGATGGTCAGCTACAACAGAGACACTACTCTAAATTTAATCACAACATGTCCATTCCTACTCATTCCATCAGACGTCAACCCCCGGGTGAAACCTACTCCAGCCTAGAGACTTATCACTCTGACAGTGGACATCAAACTACTGAAAGTAAAGATGTTATTTCAGACACTGAAATGGGAAGAATTGGGAATGCACACTTCCAGAGTGATTCTGCTGTGGATAATGACTGCAATAACAGAAAGCAGCATACCAAAGAAGGATCTGAGGTCATACATGATAGGGAATTCTTGAGTTCCAAAAATGGATTATTGGAATTAGATGGCAAAAGTTCCATGACTTATGACCATTGCACATTAAAATATAACCCACTATACAATTGTAATTAGGAAGTATGCCAGTTACTATATTTTTATGTCTCATAACACTTATCAGTGACATTGTATTACATTTATTTATTTACTGTCATACACACTTTTCCCTTTCTAGAAAGCAGTTTTACATTTAGCACATTCTTTAAATCTGATGCTGTATCTTTATAGGAATTTGTTACACACCAACACAAAAAAGTGATACCATATTTCTTATATACCTCCAAGATGAAGCTTTGGATTTTATCTCAAAAGCTTTTATCGTTCACTCATTCTGTCCCAATATAATATACAGTACCACATGAAATTCAAGTACAAACTTTTCTGTGAGCACATGCTCATAGAATGGTGTATGACTTAAAATAGATCAACTTGTACTGCATTAACATTATATAATTTAACCTTGTCATTCATGATTGCTCTCACGTACCTCCCCACCCTCTACCCTTCGCAACCATTACTGGAAGGAAGGGGATTGGTAATGCACAGGAACCTCTCTTCCAGCCATTACTAGGTACCAGGTCCTGCACATCCTCGCTAGCCCCTGCCAGAACATCCCTTACTTATCCCAGCCAGTACATCTTCGCTAGCCCCTACCAGCATATCCCTTACCAATCACTGCCAGCACATCCTCGCTAGCCCCTGCCAGCACATCCCTTACTTATCCATGCCAGTACATCTTCGCTAGCCCCTGCCAGCACATCCCTTACCAATCCCTGCTAGCACATCCTCGTTAATCCCTGCCAGCAGCTACTGCTTCCCACCCTACTTGATCCTTAACCTCACCTGCAGTTTTCCCCTTAGAGTATTATGTTCCTAATTCCTTTCGTTTTGGGAAGTGCATGTTTGCAACATTCTCAAACCCACCTCTACTATACTTTCCAGATTCCCAAGTAGGACTGGACTTGGCCCTTGCTACACAATGCATGTAGCTGGAAGAGAAGTTCAGTGGCCTCTGCGCTATCACACTCCAAAGAGTGGAGGTAATGTCGTGTATGCATATAGAAATCTCAGCATTTATGCACATACACACACACACTCACTCACACGCACACTCAAACATGCACATGCTTACACAGAAACGAATATAATAATAATTAAATATTGTGCAATACATCCTCTACCTCATTACATTGCCCAAGTCCCAACTCCAGCGTAGTAGGTAGAGGCAGATAAACACGTCTTATACTCGTCTATTTGATGAATAAAATTGAAAAATAAATGTCATAATACTGTTTATTCATCATTAACTAGTCTTAACATTTAAAATCACAATGTTTTAATATTGTTTTACCTAAATTATATAGCTACAAGAGAAACATCTTCAAGAATCAACATTAAAGCGAGTGATCTATTCAGCTTGAACTACAGGAACACTTGTTGTTGTTGTTTTATTTTAAGAAAATAGCTACTATCATACTACTACAGTTGCCTAGTGAAGTTATAGCTGCCAGCCGCCACTCACTAGAAATATTAAAATATGCACTCATGAGGCTACTTATGTAAAGATCTTCAGCATTTTCCAAGCCTGTACACACTTACATGTAATAAAATGTACAACTATCTACAAAAAAAATACGCAATTTTGGTCTTAAATTTATGTGAAAACATTCATACACACTCTTACAATTGCTTAGTGTTGTTTTAGTTAACTAAAACTAAAGCCAATAACCAGAACCCCGTAGTTTTGGTACTTTTGGTGTGAAATACTATAACCAAGCTGAAAAAAAAACTAAATATTTATTTAGATGACACCAAATTCAATTATAACAAAACTATCATTAGAGCAGATTAGGTGATAATAACTAAGCAGTTTTTATTGTCCAATTCACCTAGAATTGTGTCATTTCAAAAATGCCATCTAGTAAACATTTTTCAAACTATATTAAAAAATATATAGTACTTTATTAATAAGATTTCATAGAAACGTGCTATTTTTGAAGTTGATTGGGATAAAGCACATGAATTACTTTGGAGGAGTCCATTATTGAAGAATTTGAGAAGCAACAGAAGCTACCAAAACTAAGTCAACAGATAATAAAACTACTAAACAAAATCTTCAGGAAGACATAGGAATAAAACTAAATTGATTCATCTGAAGTAAAACTGAAAAAAAATTGTAAAAATGGATAGATAAAATAGAGTTTCTGACATAATTTTAAAATTTGGCAAAGTCAATAGCTTTTATTGTCAATTAATTTCTTATCCATATGTTTTGGGAAAATATAAAGATTTGGCGATGACTAATTAGATTGAAATAAGAGTTGCTGGTAGTTCATAAAATTCTGAATCCGTGATGAATCTTCAGAATGTCATTATATAGTGGTCTGACTTTCAAAAATAAGGAGGTTGACGAGTTTATGACTGTTTTTAGCCATAAAAGAACACTTTAATGACATGTCTATAATAATCCAGATCATCAACATCCTAGATATTAATCCTGCAAATGGTAGAATAATACACAAACAATATCAAAATACACACCTATAAATGCTCACACACACACAAATGGGCCACATTCACTAAATATTTGCAATACTTTTATCTACCTCATTACATTGGCCAGGTCCCAACTCCAGCATAGTGAGTAAGCAGATAACACATCACTTCTATTTAATCAATAAAACTGAAACTTAATGTTATAATACTGTTTATTCATCACTAGCAATTCTTAACATTTGTAACCACAATCAGTGGCAGAGCCCTTGTGCATTAAGCAAGCAGTTCTGGGTTCAATTTCCGGTGGCAACCAAATATTTTTAATTCTGTATTGCTTACAAAAAAGCATGTGAAAAAGAGAGAATACATAATACATATTATTATAATTTATACTATGGTACGTTCAAAGTGTCCAATCAGACTGCTCAATCCGAGGTGAATAAATTTCATACACACCTACTAGGAGGTGAATAAGGGAACCATCCAATCAAAATAAGTCTTTGTGCTTAATATAGCCTAGAACCATAGTACAAGTCAGTTGCACTCCTCTGTTTGGTTGGTATGAGATTTACGCTATCCTCATGCCATTGGCCCTCTAAATCCCGTACCAACCTACTCGTCATGGTGTAATCTATACATATCAATTTATGAAGCAATCACCGAAAATATTATGTTCAGGGGTGGAAAAAGGATAACAAATTAGACTCACAAATAACTGACATCATTCACAAACCATTGTTTATGATTGAAATAAAAAAAATACAATAACAAAATTCTAATAGTCATAATTTGTGATAATATAAATACAAAAACTCTTCATGTACTAGTCACAAATGGTTGCGTAGTAGTCGTGAGTCTCTACTTCATTCATGTAGGCAGTATCTGCAGTTTCTTCTTCTCTTTGTAAGTAGTTCTGGTTCTCTGTGATGTGTCTCCTCTAGTAAGATTATCATTATTGTTTCCTTTTAATTGAACAGGAACACCGTAAGCAGGATTGGCATTGGCCACCAATAACTTTCATATTCACACTCTACTGTCTATTATAATTATAGTGGAACATCAATTTTATCCGAACTAATTCAGGATTGGAGTGTTCGTATAACCAAACAATGAACAGAAAAACAACTCTTGCTGCTATATACACCACAACCACAACAACTACAGTATTGGTTGAATAAGAATTATCCTGGCATCATGACTGTTCACTAAAGTCCTCATCAAAAGTCAAAACATCAAGGTAAACATGTATATGTTATTAAACTTAGAAAAATTGCCATTATTATAACACAAATGTGTTTAGTTAAAATGACTAAGTCAAACTCAATAGATCAAATTTTAATTGAAATCAGTATTAAAATTGTGTTACATAAACAGTGACATCATGAAACTCCAAACAAGTAGAAGAGATAACAGGTAATATAAATAAAACCAAAGAACTTCCTAATCTGCTCATTGAAATGTTGAAATTCTACAGTTTAGTGGCACTATTGGGTGCTTTAGTACATTGTGTACTTCAAGTGCTAGCAAGTAAGAGTTCAACTTATTTAATAATGATCATTAAAGGATATGTTTTTAAAGATTGTCCTTCACTTGATGTCATCAGAAGAGTGAATACAACTAATGGAAGTTCAAATATGTGGCTAGGAGATGATGGTTATGAAGGCTATCTGGAAATATGTACAAACACAAATACTGGCACTCAGTGGATGCCAGTGTGTGGAGGAGAACAATGGACTGACACAGAGGCTAGAGTAGCCTGTAACCAGTTAGGATATCCTAACACTACAACATTGGGTAAGTAACCTCAGGCTATAACTATATATTTAGCTATAGTTGAAGTTGCACTGTTAGTAGAACTAGTCAATTGTGCTCCTAGAAGTTTAGTATTTGTATTTTATTCAAAGCCATCACAGGAGGTCCATGTTCTGTACCTCCGGACACAATTACTAGAGGAATAGGAATATATAGCTGTGCAGGTACAGAGACAAAGCTAAATGATTGCCAATCTTATGAAGGTACTTGCTCTGAGTGGGCCGGGATTATTTGTACATGTGAGTTACTGTTTTATAACTGTGCATTAGTATTAATTGTAGGCTATAAATTGCAGCTTCAGTGATGTGTCAAAGAGAAATTTGTTCAGACGCTTCCTTCTGCAATCCATCCTCCTCATGCTCTAATTGTACAATACCACAAGGATTTAACTGTATATGTTATGAAGGTAAAGTTTACATAATTATTTCTATTATAGACTCAACATTATTCTTTCCACAGAATGTAGTCCTCCCTGTATGAATAGAGGAAGATGTGTCTACAATAATACCTGCCAGTGTCCTCCACACTGGACTGGAGAACACTGTGAACAAAGTCTGTTATCTACTACTTATTCTAACACACATACAGACAGAACTTCATATATTATCAATATCACGACCTCTCCTGTGACCGGTCCAATTCAAGGAACATGTATTAGTTGTGGTAATTATTCAAGCATAAGAATAATGTAAAAAAGACAAAATGGTTTTAACAGGTAGAATTTCATAACCTACCATGAGCATTCATTTGCTGTATATTTCAGGTGCAGAGTATGAGAATTTCACACTCTACATCATAATTGCTGTTCTTTCTACTCTACTAATTTTCAGTTGTCTCATTATAATAATATTAATAGCTCTTTTCAACAGAAAAGCAAAGGATTTAAGGTCAGTGGGACTATGAAATCAAATGATTTGCTTCTATTGAATGTACATAGCATCAAACTGTTAGTCTTCAGGGAACCGTGTGTTTTATAAGCCTAGAATTCCTTTAAATGGTTTTATAAGTCTACAATGAGTTGACTTTAAATTTATTCACTGAAAATGATTTACCTAATACCAATTTATTCAGCTATATATTACATCAAGTTATTAAATCATGGCATACTGCATTAGTTTTGTTAAATGCATCTGTTGACACATCTATATTCCCAATCATATTGAATTCATTTTCATTTTGGAAATTTAAAGAGATAGCTAAATACAAACTTAATCTTTAACTCATTTTCTGTTTCGATTTACCTAGTATAAGGTCCTCTAAAATAAAAATTGTGTTCTACGCTCGCTATTTATATGACTATTATAATATTATAGACATCAATCTGATAAAAAGAGGAGTACTTTTGAAGAAGCTGCACTAACTGTCAATCCTTCTTATGGTGTTCATACTAAACTAAAAAGAAACAATACTGATAATCCAACTAATGCGGAGTCACATCACAGCGAACAAGTACAACTGGAACTACAAAAAGAAATGGTTGAAACCAGAAACTTGAATGCCGGAGAGAATCTTGAATATTATGCCACTATCTCTGAGTGTTAACTTTATTCTTATCCTTCTTATTTTCACTAGTGCTATATAACGGGATTTATTTTATTAAATAAAGACATTTTAAGCTAGATATTGTAGTCCATCTCGTTTTCTTTAATCATAGAATGATTGTGAGTGAGTAAAATAAAGATGTTACAGGACATATTTTATTGCAGCTGGAATATTTTCTAATTACAATTGTACTGTGGGTAATATTTTAACGTGCTATGGTCATAATTCATGGAACTTTAGCAATCTAATTCCGATAATCCATTTCTTGAACTTAAGAATTCCCTATCATGTATGGCCTCAGATTATTCATTGGTATGTTGCTTTCTGTTACTGCAGTCATTATCCACAGCAGAATCACTCTGAAAGTGTTTATTTCCATTTCTTGCCCTTTCAGTGTCTGAAATAGCATCTTTACTTTCAGTAGTTTGATGTCCACTGTCAGAGTGATAAGTCTCTAGGCTGGAGTATGTTTCACCCGGGTGTTGACGTCTGATGGAATGAGTAGGAATGGACATGTTGTGATTAAATTTAGAGTAGTGTCCCAGTTGTGATAGACCATCTTTCATGTGCCTGTCTAAAATGAGACATTTTTGCTCCTCTTTATATGCATGATTGAGCTATTAATATTGAAATATATTTGCGCATGAAACTTTTAGTTCTCTGGGCACCGTGCGTTTTGTATGCCTAGAAATTCTTTAAATGGTTTTATAAGTCTACAATGAGTTGCCTTTAAATTTATTCACTGAAAATGATTTGCCTATTACCAATTTATTCAGCTATATATTACATCAGTTATTAAATCATGGCATACTGCATATGGTTTTGTTAAATGCATCTGTTGACAAATCTATATTCCCAAACATACTGAATTCATTTTCGTTTTGGAAATTTAAAGAGATAGCTCAATACAAACAACTTATATTTAATTCATTTTTTGTTTCTACTTACCTAATATAAGGTTCTCTAAAATAAAATTATGTGCTATACACTCAATATATATACTAGTGGTGTGCTTGAGCACAAATGGCGAGCGAGCCTTAAACTACACTATTGTTGAATTTGATTTTAACAACTAACACTCAAGCTATTAAAATAAAGTCGAGTTTTTTAATTACGTACAAGGTAAAGGGGTTTCAATGTCATAGTAACCGCTCCCGCAACAGTTTGAATTGAAAAAGAAGCAACAAAATCAAGTCACGTTATTTAAAATTTTCTTTGTGATATTCTTAATAGTAGTTGTAACGCACAATACTTTCACACAACTGAACATACCTACCAAGACTTACCTTCGTGGTTCGTCTAGTGGACAATGCATTTTTAAGTAAATACTGTTGAGTAGGGCTTATAACTGTGACAAATAGCGTATTAGCTTACCACCGCCACTAACTCGAATAGAAATGGAGCTCCCATAAGATTTTGAGTTTTGACTGCACCCGCAAAACAATTCAAAGCCGTAAACAATTCAATTTCTAAGGTGATACGGGTAATGGTCGCTAAACCGGAGGATTCTGTTTAGTAAAGTTTGGGACGGGGTCGAACGCGGAGCGAACACAAAAATACGAAGGGTCAAAGTACAAAATGACATACGTACATCCATATATATAAATAAACTAGTGGTGTGCTTGAGCACAAATGGCGAGCGAGCCTGATAGTTAGGTAACATAAAAATGTTACTATTTTTAAGCTTACTTCATGCAAACACTATAATAGCAGTTATGACATTTGATTTCAGCAAAAAAATACAAAATAACTCTTTTACCTGATTAATGGTAACTTTTGTAGTATCAAACATAACCATTCTGATAATCTCAATCACCAGTAACTCTTGAATAAGCTCTCAGCTACGATAAAAAATAAACCAGTGTTATTATTTGTAATTTAGCCAACAAATGTGAGGGGCTCTGCGAAAACCGGACTTTTCCCTAAAAAATTCAAAATTAAAATGTTGTTATATTCTGAAAATTTATTCTTTCTTCATTAAAACAAGCTATTTAGCGCTAGTATACGCTAACGCATTCAATACTTATGAGCGTTTTAAATCGGGATATTCAAGGAGCTAGATTCTAGAAAAAACGCGATAAAGATTGTTTACGTTTGATGACGAACTTCCGTATTTTTCCGTATAGCTACGGCGGGCGTTTGGGGGCGGTTTATTTGTAAACAAAAAAATGGCAGCGCTTAGACTAACTTTTAACAATTGGTGATTGAAGGTAAGTGCATAGTGGCAGTTACTTCTTTTTAAGTTGTTGCGTTTTGTATGCTTACTTGCATGGTTATAGACATGTCTGTATCTAGTGAACTAACTTCAGTTAAGAATCTATGATAACAGTTAGCTACTAGCTATTTTTACAAAAAAAAACTAGTCAATATCTATTATACTTATTGAATATCTATTAGGTCTGTCCCTGGTATATTAGAGAAGTCAGAAATACTATTTGTAAGATTCAAGTTATTTATAATGTGGAGAGATTGATGTAGCTAGTAATTCAAGTATAAAGTTAATGACTAGTAATTGTTAATTCTTGCAGGATCGACGATTATGTCCAGGTCTTTTACACTTTGAACAAACACGCTGTGTCTTCATCACTGAAATATCTGCCTCATGCTGACTCGATGAAGTGGCCATGGGTTCATCTGGAACTGGAGTACAGTGCCGACTTCCTGGCTTTGGTACATTTGGCAATGGACAGGTAATATCTTTGGCTTCATCAGAACAGAAATCTCTAATGGATTCGTACAAGTACCATTTACGTTCTGGTGACATAGACTTTACTGGAACAAGTGTTGGTAATTCTGTATTGTCAGGTTTCCAATTATCCTTCAACAGAGAAAAACATTGAGACTCACTGTCAGAGTGCTCTTTAACTGTTACTCCACCAGGTTGAGCAGAGTCGAAAATAAAATGATGGTACTTCTTAATTCCCGATATCCTTTTCAAATGTGGTGCAAAGAAATCACTCCAGTTCATTGTTGGCACCTCAATAGTTCCATTTTCATCAGCAACCAACTGTGACACATTGCAAACACCTGATTTGTTAACAACTTGAGCGATTTCCATGAGACTGCTAACTTTGGTGCGACGATAAAGCCTTTTGAATAACCCAAAGCAACGATCGGGAGCAAACTTAGTATGTCCTACCACGAGAAATGACAATGTAATCTTCTTGTGCCTTCCTGTCATGCAACGCCATGCCAAGTACTGAATAACGAAGTTATTTTTGTTCTGCCCTGAACAATTGTCACAATGGAGAAAGACTTCCATTTCTCCCAGTCCGTGGTGCAAGAAGAAGTAGTGCAGTTGGCTAATTACAACATTGGCACCTTTCCCACAATCAGCTGCTTCATCAGTGAGGAAATTTATCTGTCGAGGAATTCCCTCACAATGAACTCCAAAAATGCTGCACTTGCGTGGGGTCAAGAAAAAAATTGGCCCTGGCTGGAGAGGATCGCAAGGATAATGCACTTGTTGTGCATAATCAAAACTGTAGTGTACAGAAATGTTAATGGAGTTTTCAGGTATGTTACAATGTGGAGGAGGAGGGTCAAAACAACTGTTGGAACTGAAATGATTTGTGATTTGTAAACGACAAGAATCACATGTTGCTTTATAGTACGACCGTTCGAGTTGAACTAGGAGTAGATGGTCCTGTGCAACTTTGATTTGGGCACTTTTTTCAATGTCAGGTTGATTTGCTGCTCTTAGAATGGCAGTACTGTTCTGTTGGCATGTCCAACATAGATCAGACATTGGTTTCATGATTATGATTGATGGCAACAAAGACTTCCAAGTTTTGTTAAAAGTGGAGTATGCTAAGGTGCGAACTGGCTCACTAGAGGCAGCAGCATTCTTGTAAAGCTGCCAAATTCCGTGTTTGGATACACTCGATGGCAAGAGCTTGATATCCATTTTGCTATACCCAGGAATGCGTCCAGGTAAAAGAACTGCATTCAGATCTGCATAGTTTAGCAAAAATTTCACACAGTATTCCAAAGAAGAGAGTGAAAGAGCATTGTGAGGTTTCCTGTTGGAATTGCCGTGAATTCTGACAGTTAAACCGTTTAGCTTGAAACTAGCCACAAGACTGTTCAGACGAAATTTTCCAATTGTATGTAAAAAGAGGAACATACGACTACAGATTTGTTCACTACCATGCGAGTATTTGCTGTATGATTTTTGTCTCTGCTTGTTTGCATGACCTGGATTAGGTGCAGTGGCAGTACTCAAGTTGGTGTTTGACATAATTTGGCCAAGAATGACCAAGTCAAGCTCATCATGGGACAACGATAGACACTGCGATCGAACATCCATTATATGTTCAAATGAAAATTTCAGACTACACTGGCCACCATTATCAATTCTGCAACCACATCCTTTCTTTATAAATTCTTTCACTACGTTGACCTCACTTATATCCGACAAAGTTGGTTCAATTTCGATATCAGTATTTCCATGGACTACTGAACTCACTATTTCATCAACAATGTCACTGTTTTCTAGTCCATCGTCCTCATCTTGCTGGTTGGAGCTTTCATCTTCATCCATCAGAATAGCATCATTCTCACTCTGCTGCTGGTCACTGCTTATGACTGTATCATGATCCTGAACGGAAAAGCTTTTAGAATGGTAGTCAATCATTTCATCATCAGAATCAGAGCTATGGTCATTATAAACACTTAGATCCTCACCTATTTTAAAAACAATTACTTAAAAAAAATTATTAAAAAAATGTATTGATATTCATACTTGAATCATATTCACTATTTGTTTTGTCACTGTCAAAATAATCTCCAATGACTTCCAAAAGGGCCTGTTGATCCTCAGCACAATAATGGCTTAGAGCGTTCAGAGAAATCGCTGCCTCTGAGGAACTAATCGAATTAGCCATTGCGCTTGCCGCTGGATTTCTATTAGTTGCTATAGATACGGCGCGGGTTTTCCCCTATTCTCCGCTACATTCCCGTTATACTGTTTGTGTCACATAAATAAAAAAAGCCGTTTACGCGGCGGTGAATGACAGCGTTTGGAGTGTCTGATTTTGAGGCTCTCGTTTGTCATGAAAACGATTGTTTTAGGCACTGAAACTTTGAGGATTGTTAGATAAGAGTACGAAGTTACCGATAATGTAAAAACATTTTTTTCTGAAAATAGATTGTTTTTCGGTGTTTTTAACGGTACTGTGTAACGCGTTTTTAGGGAAATGTCTGGTTTTCGCAGAGCGGCTCACAAATATGGAATTACTACTTACATCATTCTTGAGTATTGATAACTTCTGTAGTATCAATTGAAGTTACTTTGACCATCTGAATTACCTTGAACTTGACAACAAGCTCTCACCTACAAAAACAAAAGGCAATCTATTTTAGAACACAAATACAAAATTACTTTCTTACCTCACTTTCTTGAGCAGTGGTAACTTTTGTAGTACCAAATTTGAGTCATTCTGACTATTTGAATTTACCAGTCACTGTTTACAACAAGTTCTTAGCTATAAAAAAGAAAGGCCAGAGTTATTTTTGCATAGCTATTTAGCTAACAAATATGGAATTACGTACTGACCTCAGCTTCCCTCGAGAAGTAGTAGCTTCCTTAGCATTAATACTACGGTATTCTGACTACCAACGGCTCTTGACAACCAACAACCGGCACTCCGTATCCCCCCATAAAACTGCGAAGTTTTGAAAATAAGTCTGGAAAAGGGTCTTCAATGCCATAGTAACCGGTCGAATCAACTTTTTGTTTCTTGAAAAGCAAGCGTTTTTGCAGGAATTTAGGCTTGCTTAATGCTGTAGTTTCAGAATAAAGTGGGGTCAAGCCTAAAAAGCCGTGTTTTTGGAGAAAAAAGTTCCCCGCGCGCGCTTTTAAAGGGCATACGTACAATCCATACATACATACATATGTGACCGTCTACGGGAAAACCAGGCACAACGCGGCGTGCGTAATATCGAGAAAAGATCGATCGATTTCTTAAAAATGTATTGTTTCAAGCCTACGGAAGGGAACGGTTAGGTCTATTATAGCAGGAACGACTAAAGCTGCGACGATAAAACTTTGAGAGCTCAATATCTGGACGCCGACAACTCCGTAAGTGCAAAAAAAAAAAATTCGAAGGTGCCGCGTTGTGCCTGGTTTTCCTATAGACGGTCACATATATACATAATTATATACATATAACATATACCCGATTTTGCGTTATCCACCCCTAATACTGTCTCGCTCGCTACGCTCGCTCGCCAACTAGTGATGTACTTGAGCACAAATGGCGAGCAAGCCTAAAGACTATAATATTTTTATATGAATGATTTTGACTTCTAACACTGGAGCTACTGATAAGGTCCAGTTTTTTAATCTCGCATACAGGGTAAAGTGATTTCAGTGCCATAGTAACAACTCTCTGCAACTGCTTGAATTGAAGGGGGAAAAACAACAACAAAACAATACACGTTTATTCTTTAGCTAAGTAGTGGTTGTAACACACAATGCTTTGACAAAACTGGAAATGCACCTACACAGACTTACCTTCGCAGTAGTCTAGTGGACAATGTATTTTCAAGTAAATACTGTTGTGCACCGCTTATAACCATGACAAAGAGCGCATTGACTTACCACTGCCACTAACTCGAATAGAAATGGAAGTCCCTTAAGTTTTCAAGTTTGAACTGCACCCGAAAAAGAATTCAAAACGGTAAACAATTCAATTTCTAGGGTGATACGGGTACTGATCGATAAACCAGAGGATTCTGTTTAGTGCAATTTGGGACGGGGTCGACCACATAACTAACACAAAAACGCGAGGGTCAAAGTACAAAATGACATACGTACGTCCAAACATAATATATACAAACTAGTGGTGGCTTGAGCACAAATGGCGAGCGAGCCTGATAGTTAGGTAACATAAAATGTTATTATTTTTAGCTTACTTCATGCAAACACTATAATAGCAGTTATGACATTTGATTTTTCAGCAAACAAATACAAAATCACTCTCTTACCTGATTAATGGTAACTTTTGTAGTATCAAACATCAACCATTCTGATAATCTCAATCACCAGTAACTCTTGAACAAGCTCTCAGCTACGATAAAAAATAAACCAGTGTTATTATTTGTAATTTTAGCCAACAAATATGGAATTACTACTCACCTCATTCTTGAGTATTGAAAACTTCTGTAGTATCAAATTGAAGTTACTTTGACCATCTGAATTACCTTGAATTCTTGACAACAAGCTCTCACCTACAAAAACAAAAGACAATCAATTTTAGCACACAAATACAAAATTACTTTCTTACCTCATTTTCTTGAGCAGTGGTAACTTTTGTAGGACCAAATTTGAGTCATTCTGACTATTTGAATTTACCAGTCACTGTTGACAACAAGCTCTTAGCTATAAAAAAGAAAGGCCAGAGTTATTTTTGCTTTTAGCTAACAAATATGGAATTACGTACTTACCTCAGCATCCCTGGAGTAGTATTAGCTTCCTTAGCATTAATACTTTATGCGCTTACATATATACGCTTTTCAGAAGTAGTGATAGCTCTCTTAGTACTGACTACAGGTGGCTCTTGACAACTAACAAGCCGCACTTAGCCACTAAACCTGGTAAAGGGTCTTCAATGCCATAGTAACCGGTTGAATCAACTTTTTGTTTCTTGAAAAGCAAGCATTTTCGAAAAAATTTCTCAGACTTTGGAGCTTAAGTATAAAGTAAGGCTTGCTTAATGCTGTAGTTTCAGAATAAACTGGGGTCAAGCCTAAAAAGCCGTGTTTTTTTAAGAAAAAAGTTTCCTGCGCGCGCGTTTAAAGGGCACACGTACAATCCATACATACATACATATATACATATATGTACATACTAGTGGTGTGCTTGAGCACAAATGGCGAGCGAGTCTGATGTTAGGTAACATAAAACTAAGTATTGTTACTATGTTTTAGCTTAGTTCATGCAAACACTATAATAGCAGTTATGACCTTTTATTTCAGCAAACAAATACAAAATCACTCTCTTACCTGATTAATGGCAACTTTTGTAGTATCAAACATCAACCATTCTGATAATCTCAATCACCAGTAACTCTTGAACAAGCTCTCAGCTACGATAAAAAAATAAACCGGTGTTATTATTGGTAATTTTAGCCAACAAACATGGAATTACTACTTACATCATTCTTGAGTATTGATAACTTCTGATTGAAGTTACTTTGACCATCTGAATTACCTTGAATTCTTGACAACAAGCTCTCACCTACAAAAACAAAAACAATCAATTTTAGCACACAAATACAAAATTATTACCAAATTTGAGCCAATCTGACTATTTGAATTTACCAGTCACTGTTGACAAGCTCTTAGCTACAAAAAAGAAAGGTCAGAGTTAATTTTGCATATTTAGCTAACAAATATGGAAATACGTACTTACCTCAGCTTCCCTCGAGAAGTATAGTAGCTTCCTTAGCATTAATACTACGGCATTCTGACTACCAACAGCTCTTGACAACCAACAACCGGCACTCCGTATCCCCCCCATAAAACGGCGAAGTTTTGAAATTAAGTCTGGAAAAGGGTCTTCAATGCCATAGTAACCGGTCGAATCAACTTTTTGTTTCTTAGCATTTTCGAGGGAATTTTCTCACACTTTGGAGCTTAAGTATAAAGTAAGGCTTGCTTAATCCTGTAGTTTCAGAATAAACTGGGGTCAAGGGAGAAAAGAGTTCCCCGCGCGAGCGTTTAAAGGGCATACGTACCATCCCACATACTGGCGAGCGAGCGTAGCGAGCGAGACACTTACAGGGGTAACACAATCGAAAATCGGGGATGTTTATTTATTGGCGAGCGAGACACTATCAGGGGTAACTCAATCGAGATTTCGCTATATTTATTGGCGAGCGAGCGTAGCGAGCGAGACACTTACAGGGGTAACACAATCGAAAATCGGGGATGTTTGTTTATTTATTGGCGAGCGAGCGAAGCGAGCGAGACAGTATTAGGGGTGGATAATGCAAAATCGGGTATATGTTATATGTATGTATGTATGGATGGTACGTATGCTCTTTAAACGCGCGCGCGGGGAACTTTTTTCTCCTAAAAACACGGCTATTTAGGCTTGACTCCAGTTTATTCTAAAACTACAGTATTAAGCAAACCTTACTTTATACTTATGCTCCAAAGTATGAGAAAATTCCTGCTAAAACGCTTGTTTTCAAGACACAAAAAGTTGATTCGACAGGTTACTATGGCATTGAAGACCCTTTTCCAGACTTCATTTCAAAACTTCGCCGTTTTATGGGGGATACGGAGTGCCGGTTGTTGGTTGTCAAGAGCCGTTGGTAGTCAGAATGCCGTAGTTTTAATGCTATGGAAGCTACTACTTCTCGAGGGAAGCTGAGATAAGTACGCAATTCCATATTTGTTAGCTAAATATGCAAAATTAACTCTGGCCTTTCTTTTTTGTAGCTAAGAGCTAGTTAACAGTGACTGGTAAATTCAAATAGTCAGATTGGCTCAAATTTGGTACTACAAAGTTACCACTGCTCAAGAAAATGAGGTAAGAAAGTAATTGTGTATTTGTGTGCTAAAATTGATTGTCTTTTGTTTTTGTAGGTGAGAGCTTGTTGTCAAGAATTCAAGGTAATTCAGAGGGTAAAAGTAACTTCAATTTGATACTACAGAAGTTATCAATACTCAAGAATGATGTAAGTAGTAATTCCATATTTGTTGGCTAAAATTACAAATAATAACACTGGTTTATTTTTTATCGTAGCTGAGAGCTTGTTCAAGAGTTACTGGTGATTGAGATTATCAGAATGGTTGATGTTTGATACTACAAAAGTTGGTAAGAGAGTGATTTGTATTTGTTTGCTGAAATCAAATGTCATAACTGCTATTATAGTGTTTGCATGAAGTAAGCTAAAACATAGTAACATTTTATGTTACCTAACTATCAGGCTCGCTCGCCATTTGTGCTCAAGCACACCACTAGTTTAGATATATGTTTGGACGTATGTATGTCATTTTGTACTTTGACCCTCCTTATTTTTGTGTTCGCTCCGCGTTCGACCCCGTCCCAAACTTCACTAAACCGAATCCTCTGGTGTAGCGACCATTACCAGTATCACCTTAGAAATTGAATTGTTTACCGCTATCAGTGGCGGATCCAGGGGGTATCGTTAGGTTTCGGACGAAACCCCCTTTTTCAGCTCAATACTTACCTAATTTAAAACCACTACTGAACTCCCAAACTGGCACAATGGAACTCCACAGAGAAACAATATCGCGACTTCTCCGCGATCAATTAAACCAAAATTGGGGCGGTCCGTCTATAGTTCTATAGCTGAACACGCCCAGTATTTAGCTGTGTTTTCTAATAAACGCACACAACAACCAGCTGATCGTGCATTTGTAAGGCTTCATTGAAGTGTCTTCGGTTGTCAGAGTGTTTGTGTGGTTTGGTTAGTGTAAGTATATCAGGGGCTGTATCTGTTGGCCATGTCTCAGAGAAAGTTGACCTCCTTCTTTCACAAGTTAGTGTTAAATTAGATAGCCTCCTTGCAATGTATTAAGTAGTCATGCCTATTTTAAGAAGAGTTCTGGAGCTGGAATTTCTGCAGACTCTTCTCCTGATAATGCTTTATCTACAAAAAGACCTAGAATAGAAGAAGGAGAATTCATTGATCTCCCTGATTCTGCACCTACTTCTCCATGCTTGAGTCTTCATGCCCCTGCCGATACACCATTTTACCCCCTCCTGCTTCTCCTACCTCTTTTTGTGGTGTTCTTTCTCCTCAAACTGCTCCTGTCCCAGGTACTCTTGCGCTAGCGCCTGCGGTTTCTAGTACTTCGTTATGTAGTAGCATGAGTGAGCAACTATGTGACGATATTGGGTTGCTTCTACAGTCAACCCCTCAAACCTCTATAAGGTGTTTTTCCTCAACATTAAAGTACTCTATCTTAACTAAACACTTTAAGCCTAATAGTGATTTTAAGTTTCCTAGTAGATACTTAGATGGGTGTCAGAGGTCTTGTCAATTGTCATATTTAGAGAAGAATCCTTGGTTTGTATATAGCAAAGCAGAAGATGGTATATTTTGTCTACCTTGTGTGCTTTTTGCCAATAAGGATAATTTAGGTCAGTTGGTATGCAAGAAATTTAATTATTGGACAGCAAAAACAAGTAAAATTTCCAAGCATATTTCTACCAATTATCACCAGCTGGCAGTCACCCAGGCAGAAGCTTTAAAAAATTCACAGTTCAGACCACAATTAGCTGTTGATAATCTGCTTGTAAATAGTAGATTAAAAGAAATAACTAAAAATCGTTCTATAATTAAACATAATATTGCAGATGCCATTCATTTGAGTGGTACACAAAGTATAGCACTTCGTGGGCATAGAGACGATAGCACAGCTGATCCAAGCAGTAACAAAGGCACCTTTTTGGCCTTACTTCAGTATGCTATACGATCAGGAGACACTGTTCTTGAAAAGCATTTCAAAGAATCTGGACGGAATGCCATTTACACCAGTAAATCTATTCAAAATCAGCTAATTGAAATATTAGGAGATTATTTTAGAGATAATATAATTAGTGAAATAAAAGAAGCCAAGTTTTATTCTGTATTATGTGATGAAGTACGTGACATATCTAATAAAGAGCAAGTTTCCATCGTTTTAAGATTTGTAGATAGTAAAGATTACATAAGAGAAGAGTTTTTAGACTTTGTAACTACTGAGAGAGTAACTGGTTTGGCTGCTAAGATCAAAGAAACTTTATTGAAGTATGGTTTGGATTTTCAAGATTGTAGAGAACAAGGGTATGATGGAGCCTCTAATATGGCAGCTCAACGTGGTGTGCAAGGCTTGCTATTAGCAGAAAACAGTTTGTCTACCTACGTACACTGTAGTTCACATGTTTTGAACTTGTGCATTGTACAGGCTTGTAGTTTACAACCTTACGAATATCACAGAATCTTATTTCTTTAAAAATAGTGCAAAAAGGCAAATGTTTCTTGAACGTGTAATTGATAAATGTACGAAGTTAGAGTAAAAGATTTGTGTAGAACTCGCTGGATATACCGTCATGAAGCATATGAGAGTTTTTTTGACTTGTTTAAATATCTTCATGCTGTAATGGAAGCTATAACCACTCGTGATACTACATATGGTAGTATGGACTGGGATGCTAGCACTATAGTGACTGCAACCGGTTTGCTGAAAATCTATAATAGCTTTGGTTTTATTTATGCTTTCATAGTTACTATGCATTGCATGTCAGTAATTAAACCAATTAGTATAAAACTTCAATACAAAACCAATGATCTTGCATATGCTTATATGAAAGTTCAGCATGTTATATCTGACTTGAAAGCCATGCGCTCAAATGATCAGCTCCTTCATGACTGGTATGAACAAGCAGAAGCTTTGGCTAATGACATTGGTGTTTCGCCAGAAGTTCCTAGAACTGTTGGTCGTCAGCAAGGCCGAGAAAATGTGGAGTATGATTCTGCTGAAACATATTATAGAAGAATGACTGCACTGCCTTTGCTAGATCATCTGATCCAACAAATGCAGGAACGATTTGGAGAGCATCAAATATTTGTATCTGAGCTTCTTACCTTAGTTCCTTCACTATTATGTGAACAATCAGCAACTTCATTAAATTTTGATAGACTAGTTGATAGATATAGAGGTGATCTACCTCAACCTGCACTTGTAGGTACAGAGATTTTTCGATGGAGAAGGAAATATGAACTGCAAAGCTCTGAAAATCGTCTATCCACTTTAAAGTTAGCCTTAGCCATGTGTGATAAGGAATTTTTCCCGAACATATATGTGTTGTTAAGAATAGCATGCACTCTACCTGTGACATCTTGCGAGAATGAGCGCGCTAATAGCACATTAGCAAACATAAAAACTGCACTGAGGAGTACCATGGGACAGGAGCGGTTGTCATCCTTGGTCACGATGAGTATTCATAATAACATGCCAATCGATTTTGATGTGATTGTTGATAGATTTAAGTTGGTGTGTAATAGAAGAATTGTTTTGTAACTAGCTAAATCGTAATCCTTGAAATATACTTTAAAAGTCATCAGTTCTTCATTTAACTTCATTACTTATATCACTTTAATACATAGCTAATGTAAACTTCACTTATATTTAAAATTGATTTCACATCATGGACTTCAACAATCATGATATAATATAGTTCTTCATTATAATAATATAAACATATTTTAATTCATCAATGTATCATAGCAACTCATCACTTTTCACTATCAGCATCAATAAAAGCACTTAACAATAGTAACAGTCATTAGTTCTTTCTTCATGATTCTTTCAAGAAACTGTAAAATTTTCTACTATTACTTATTTAGGCATAAAAATCTCTGAGTGTGTATGATTTAACTGATTAGCAAAAAAACAACAAACCCCCTTTTAAAATTTCTAGAGCCGCCAGAATGGTGACAATAATACACTAGCAAAAAAAAAGAAACCCCTTTTCAAAATTTCTAGATCCGCCCCTGGCTATGAATTGTATTGCGGGTGCTGGGAGCTCCATTTCTATTCGAGTTAGTGGCGTGGTGGTAAGTTAATACACTATTTGTCACAGTTATAAGCACTACTCAACAGCATTTACTTGACAATTCATTGTCCACTAGACGAACCACGAAGGTAAGTCTTGCGTAGGTATGTTCAGTTGTGTGAAAGTATTGTGTTACAACTAGCTACTATTAAGAATATCACAAAGAAAATTTTAAATAACGTGACTTGATTTTGTTGCTTCTTTTTCAATTCAAACAGTTGAGAGGGGAGTGGTTACTATGGCATTGAAACCGCTTAACCGTATATGCGTAATTTAACAACTCAACTTTATTTTAGTAGTTTGAATAACAATAGTGTAGTTTAAGGCTCGCTCGCCATTTGTGCTCAAGCACACCACTAGTTTATTTATTTATCTGTTTATGGGGTACGTGAGACCTATGTTTTCGCCCGCGCTTTTAATTACGTAAGTTAGGTAAAGCGTTCACAGTTCCAGTATTTTTCAATTAAGCCTTGCGCAACAGTATTTACTTGAAAATACACTGTCCACTAGACTACTGCGAAGGTAAGTCTGTGTAGGTGCATGTCCAGTTGTGTCAAAGCATTGTGTGTTACAACCACTACTTACACTGTAAAAATTATAGCGTGAAAACCCACCAAATTCACACCAAACTGGTGGTGTGAATGCCCACCACCTATGCATAGTGTGTCCTTCACACTTTCTTCCTAGTGTGAATGCACACTTAGTGTGTAATTCACACTTAATGGAATAGCATGGACCCTTTACCGAACATTAATTATATTCATATGCAGGCAAAACCCAATGCTATTATCACTGTAATCTACCTTATAAATGTTTTGTACACTTGTGTGCTAGATAAGAGAGTTGACTAAAATTTTAGTTGTCTGATTAATGAGATTTGGGATTGCACCAATCTTTTTTTTTTTAAATGTTGATATGTGTTACTAGACAATGTAACTTAGAATGTAAGTACACTCGAACCTCTCTTATCCGTTCGTCTAAGTTACGGACACCTCTGCCTACCGGACACCAACTAAAATTATTGACTGCGTACGGATCGTCAGTGTAGTCGGAAAGCTACCAAATTAAACGAACAAAATCGGGAAAATATTTCGCGTGTGGCACTTCGAGTGTATTTGATCGTAGCGTTGTTTGCGGAGATGGAGCAGGGAATCAACAGGCAGTTAGTGCGTCTACCGCTAGTTCTTCTCAGAACTCGTTGACCGGCGGCGTCGCTGCTATCTCAAAACTCTTTGAAAGGTAGTGCGCTGCTAGTTCTTCTAAGAACTCAACGACCAGCGGTGGTGGAGGTAAGGTCGCGGTAACTAAACCAAGCGTAGCGTTTTAACTCTAGAAAGAAAGCTGGAGATAATATCAGAAGTTAAGAAAGGGAAGTTAGTGAGGCAGTGTCTGGACAGTTTGGTGTTCCAAAATCTACAGTGAATGATATTTGGACATGAACGATGAAGAAATTGTAGAAGATGTTTTGCAAGAGAGAGAAGAATCTGAGACCAAAAATGAAGATGAAGCTTCTTCAAATGCAGTTACTCCATTGCAAGCTTGTGCTGCTTTCGATACTACTTTGGAGTGGTTGGAGTCCAAAGGCAACACACACCCTGCACATCTTATGCTGGTAAAAAGTTGGAGAGACGATGCAGCTCAGCCTAGCTTGAAGTCTATGAAGCAAACTAAAATCACTTCATATTTTAAATAAATTGATTCATGTATTATTTTTTTATTTTAAGTAATATACTAATTCAATTATAATTAATTGTATACACGGTTCACACCGAATAAATTAAGTATTTCTGAGTTACGGACATTTCTTAGTTACGGACACCCCTTGGTCCCAGACTGTCCGGATAAGAGAGGTTTGAGTGTATGAGTTCATAGTGATTGTGGTGAGAATTCACACTAAATTTCGTGTGCACTTCACACCCAAACGATGAGGTGTGCGCATCACACCATATTTTGGTGTGACTATTGTTACAAGTGATTCACGCTTAATTTGGTGTGAACTACACACCTTTTGGTTTACAGTGTAGCTAAAGAATATCACAAAGAAAACTTTTAAATAACGTGTATTGTTTTGTTGTTGTTGTTTTCTTTCTAAGCAGTTGCAGAGAGTTGTTACTATGGCACTGAAATCCCTTTACCCTGTATGCTAAATTTAAAAACTGGACCTTATTTTCAGTAGCTTCAGTGTTAGAAGTCAAAATCATTCATATAAAAATAGCATAGTCTTTAGGCTCGCTCGCCATTTGTGCTCAAGCACATCACTAGTTGGCGAGCGAGCGAAGCGAGCGAGACAGTATTAGGGGTGGATAATACAAAATCGGGTATATGTTATATGTATTTAGAACCCGTTGCTATATTGTTACTAGGTGTACTAACTTGGTAAGTGTGCACTATTTTTTGCCTTTAGGTATATAAACTGTGCATACTAACCACCCTTGGGGTATTGCTATTTTTGAGTTTTAGTTTAATATAATAGGCCGGATAAAGCTGTGTGAGGCCTGGATATGATATGTGAGGGTCTACTACCCTCTCATATCCGACCTATTCGGGGACCAGCCCTAGTTCGACAACTCTCCAGCAGCCCTAGTTCGGACAACTCTCCTGCTGACACTCATACCCGCAGGAATTTACCATAGCTAGCTGCTTAACTGTTTACCAGAGCAGAGCAGCCCAGGGTAGAGTTAGATCTGGAGATAACAGCTGGCAGCTACAATGCTAAAGTAAACCTGCTAGGTGTGCTTCAATTGAATTTTAATTGAATTTTAATTTTAGGCCGGAAATTCGCTTGACACCGCCATATTTGTGCGAAAATGCTGATAAACCAAGTTGCTAGTGGAAACTGGCGGGTAAACGGGTTCTAAAATAGTTAGAGCATGCGCTCAGGTACTGGTGGATTTAGTGCACAAAGCCCTCGGGCCTATGGCCCTTGGGCTTCAGTGCACTAAATCCACCAGTGCCTAAGTGCATATGCTCTAACTATTACATATGTATATATGTATGTATGTATGGATTGTACGTATGCCCTTTAAACGCGCGCGGGGAACGTTTTTTCTTCAAAAAACACGGCTTTTTAGGCTTGACCCCAGTTTATTCTGAAACTACAGCATTTAGCAAGCCTTACTTTATACTTAAGCTCCAAAGTGTGAGAAAATTCCTGCGAAAACGCTTGCTTTTCAAGAAACAAAAAGTTGATTCGATCGGTTACTATGACATTGAAGACCCTTTACCATATTAATTCAAAACTTCGCCTTTTTTCCGGCTAAGTGCGGCTTGTTACTAGTTGTCAAGAGCCCCCTGTAGTCAGTACTAAGAGAGCTATCACTACTTCTGAAATGCGTATGTAAGCACATAAAGTATTAATGCTAAGGAAGCTACTACTACTCGAGGGATGCCGAGGTAAGTACGCAATTCCATATTTGTTAGCTAAATATGCAAAATAACTCTGGCCTTTCTGTTTTATAGCTAAGAGCTTGTTGTCAACAGTGACTGGTAAATTCAAATAGTCAGAAGGACTCAAATTTGGTACTACAAAAGTTACCACTGCTCAAGAAAATGAGGTAAGAAAGTAATTTGTATTTGTGTGCTAAAATTGATTGTCTTTTGTTTTTGTAGGTGAGAGCTTGTTGTCAAGAATTCAAGGTAATCCAGATGGTCAAAGTAACTTCAATTTGATACTGCAGAAGTTATCAATACTCAAGAATGAGGTAAGTAGTAATTGCATATTTGTTGGCTAAAATTACAAATAATAACACTGGTTTATTTTTTATCGTAGCTGAAAGCTTGTTCAAGAGTTACTGGTGATTGAGATTATCAGAATGGCAGATGTTTGATACTACAAAGTTAACATTAATCAGGTAAGAGAGTGATTTTGTACTTGTTTGCTGAAATAAAAGGTCATAACTGCTATTATAGTGTTTGCATGAACTAAGCTAAAACATAGTAACAATACTTAGTTTTATGTTACCTAACTATCAGGCTCGCTCGCCATTTGTGCTCAAGCACACCACTAGTTTATTTATTTGTATATATGTTTGGACGTACGTATGTCATTTTGTACTTTGACCCTCGCGTTTTTGTGTTAGTTAGGTGGTCGACCCCGTCCCAAATTGCACTAAACAGAATCCTCTGGTTTATCGATCAGTACCCGTATCACCCTAGAAATTGAATTGTTTACCGTTTTGAATTTTTTGCGGGGTGCAGTTCAAACTTGACAACTTAAGGGACTTCCATTTCTATTCGAGTTAGTGGCGGTGGTAAGTCAATGCGCTCTTTGTCATGGTTATAAGCCGTGCGCACAGTATTTACTTGAAAATACATTGTCCACTAGACTACTGCGAAGGTAAGTCTGTGTAGGTGCATGTCCAGCTTGTGTCAAAGCATTGTGTGTTACAACCACTACTTAGCTAAAGAAATCACAAAGAAAACTTTCAAATAACGTGTATTGTTTTGTTATTGTTGTTTTTTCCTTCAATTCAAGCAGTTGCAGAGAGTTGTTACTATGGCACTGAAATCCCTTTACCCTGTATGCTAAATTTAAAAACTTGACCTTATTTTCAGTAGCTTCAGTGTTAGAAGTCAATAAAAATAGTATAGTCTTTAGGCTGCTCGCCATTTGTGCTCAAGCAACCCACTAGTTTATTGGCGAGCGAGCGAGACAGTATTAGGGGTGGATAATGCAAAATCGGGTATATGTTATATATATGTATGTCTGTATGGATGGTACGTATGCTCTTTAAACGCGGCGCGCGGGGAACTTTTTTTCTCCTAAAACACGACTATTTAAGCTTGACTCCAGTTTATTCTGAAACTACAGCATTAAGCAAACTTACTTATACTTAAGCTCCAAAGTATGAGAAAATTCCTGCTAAAACGCTTGTTTTCAAGACACAAAAAGTTGATTCGACAGGTTACTATGGCATTGAAGACCCTTTTCCAGACTTAATTTCAAAACTTCGCGTTTTATGGGGGGATTACGGAGTGCCGGTTGTTGGTTGTCAAGAGCCGTTGGTAGTCACAATGCCGTAGTATTATGCTAAGAAAGCTACTACTTCTCGAGGGAAGCTGAGATAAGTACGCAATTCCATATTTGTTAGCTAAATATGCAAAATTAACTCTGGCCTTTCTTTTTTGTAGCTAAGAGCTTGTCAACAGTGACTGGTAATTCAAATAGTCAGATTGGCTCAAATTTGGTACTACAAAAGTTACCACTGCTCAAGAAAATGAGGTAAGAAAGTAATTTTGTATTTGTGTGCTTAAATTGATTGTCTTTTGTTTTTGTAGGTGAGAGCTTGTTGTCAAGAATTCAAGGTAATTCAGATGGTCAAAATAACTTCAATTTGATACTACAGAAGTTATCAATACTCAAGAATGATGTAAGTAGTAATTCCATATTTGTTGGCTAAAATTACAAATAATAACACTGGTTTATTTTTTATCGTAGCTGAGAGCTTGTTCAAGAGTTACTGGTGATTGAGATTATCAGAATGGTTGATGTTTGATACTACAAAAGTTTAATAAGGTAAGAGAGTGATTTTGTATTTGTTTGCTGAAATCAAATGTCATAACTGCTATTATAGTGTTTGCATGAAGTAAGCTAAAACATAGTAACATTTTTATGTTACCTAACCATCAGGCTCGCTCGCCATTTGTGCTCAAGCACACCACTAGTTTATTTGTATATATGTATGGACGTACGTAAGGCATTTTTGTACTTTGACCCTCGCGTTTTTGTGTTAGTTCGGTTGTCGACCCCGTCCCAAATTGCACTAAACAGAATCCGCTGGTTTAGCGATCAGTACCCGTATCACCCTAGAAATTGAATTGTTTACAGTTTTGAATTCTTTTGCGGGTGCAGTTCAAACTTGACAACTTAAGGGACTTCCATTTCTATTTGAGTTAGTGGCGGTGGTAAGTCAATGCGCTCTTTGTCATGGTTATAAGCCGTGCGCAACAGTATTTACTTGAAAATACATCGTCCACTATACTACTGCGAAGGTAAGTCTGTGTAGGTGCATGTCCAGTTGTGTCAAAGCATTGTGTGTTACAACCACTACTTAGCTAAAGAATATCACAAAGAAAACTTTTAAATAACGTGTATTGTTTTGTTGTTGTTTTTTTCCTTCAATTCAAGCAGTTGCAGAGAGTTGTTACTATGGCACTGAAAACCCTTTACCGTGTATGCAAAATTTAAAAACTGGACCTTATTTTCAGTAGCTTCAGTGTTAGAAGTCAAAATCATTCATATAAAAATAGTATAGTCTTTAGGCTCGCTCGCCATTTGTGCTCAAGCACATCACTAGTTTATCTGTTTATGGGGTACGTGAGACTTCTGTTTTCGCCCGCGCTTCTAATTACGTAAGTTAGGTAAAGTGTTACAGTTCCAGTATTTTTCAATTAAAGAGCGCGGAGAATCCTGCTGCACTGCCTAACAGCAACTTTGTTTCAACCAAAAAGTTTACAGCTACTCTCTTCTTGAAACAATTGTGAAGTCTTTGTCAAGCTGCTCTTCTTTGCCACTGCTTCGAAGTTTATTCAGGTAATTCTGTGAGTTTAGTCTGGGATCAGAGACTTTAGATTCTCTGATGCTAACTGAGAATGGAAAGGGTTACACTGTGCACTACAGTTAGATGTAACTTCTGTCCTATTTTTCTGTAAAAAGAGTCTGCTCGCTCGCCATGCATTTGCACTATTCGAGCGCACCACTAGTTATAATGTAGACATAAATCTGATAAAAAGAGTAGTACTTTTGAAGAAGCTGCACTAACTGTCAATCCTTCTTATGGTGTTACTGCTCAATTAAACAAACAATAATGATAATCCAACTAATGAGGAGTCACATCACAGAGAATCAGTACAACATTAACTTGAAGAAGATATTGTAAAACCAGAAACTTGAGTGTAGTATAGAGAATCTGGAATATTATGCCACTATCTCTGAGTATTATTAACTTTATTGTTTTCCTTCAATTATCAATGTAATAATAACGGGACTTAAGTTTTATACTAAAAGACATTTTAAGCTAGATGTTGTGGTCCCTCCCTTTCTTTTTTTCAATCATATAATGATTGTTTGTGAGTGAAAAAAGTAAAGACACCTTTGGAGTTACTATAATTGGGATGTGTTTTTACCAAAGTCATTATCAGAAGTCATAACATCAAGGTAAACACATATAGGTTATTAAACTAAGAAAAACTTCCATTTTATACCACAAATGTACTTAAACTACTGTTACCTCGGTTAGATTGACTAAGCCTAATTCAATAGCATCGAGTTTTAATTGAAATCATTATAAAAGTTGTGTTACATAAACAGTGACATCATGAAACTCTAAACAATTTCAAAGGAACAAACAGGTAATATAAATAGAATCCAAAATACTTCCTAAACTACTCATTGAAATGTTGAAATTCTGCAGTTTAGTGGCACTATTGAGTGCTTTATTTCATTGTGTACTTCAAGTGCTAGGCAAGTAAGAGTTCAACTACTTTAATAATGATCATTGAAGAATATGGTTTTAAAGATTGCCCTTCACCTGAAGTCATCAGAAGAGTGAATACAACTAATGGAAATTCTAGTATGAGGCTAGGAGATGATGGTTATGAAGGTTATCTGGAAAAATGTACAATCACAAATACTGGCACTCAGTGGATACCAGTGTGTGGAGGAGAACTATGGACTGACACAGAGGCTAGAGTAGCCTGTAACCAGTTAGGATATCCTAACACTACCACATTAGGTAAGTAACCTCAGGCTATAACTATATATTTAGCTATAGTTGAAGTTGCACTCTTAAGTTTATCATTAGAACTAGCAAATTGTACTCTTAGAGAATTTCAATGTTTGTATTTTATTTGAAGCCAATACAGAGGTACAGGATGTAGTCGTAGTTGTCGATGCTCTCTGCCACTGCGCAAAGCAAAGTAAAGACCATTATAAAAAATAATGGTATCCAGTAGCTGCTGTGGAGTTGTATCACCAAGTAAGCCTTCCTTCCATAGTTTCTCTTCATCTTCTCTGGTCAGTACTTCTGCTTGCCGTTTTGTCGATCCAATTCCTTTGCTCTGTAGGTGTTTCATCTCAGCATCAAGAGATCTCTTGAAATCAATAAATTCCGTGTGAGAAAAAAAGTCTATGGTTGGATAGCAAGTAAGCCTCAAATGTCTCATGATGCCGCAGACAATGTGGTGCAGACTGTTTGGTAGAAATTCCTCACCATCTTTCTTTCTCACCTATCAATGATTATGTATAATAACAACTAGTTATTTGCTCTGTGGTACCAATTAAATACTTACCTCTAATACAAATCTACTCAGCCAATGTTGAAGTTCCTCCATGCTGAGCTCTTCAATTGGACCAATATTGTCCCCATTCTCACTATTTCTGTATTCTGTCCAGGTTTGGAACAAGCCCAGACAGTACTTTGTATCTTCCAATGTTTTTTTGGGGACACTACTGGCCCTTGCCTCTTCAACGTCCTTGTCTGTCCGTATGGGTGCAAACAGTCTTCTCTTTTTGGCCGGAGGTGAGCTGGAAATGGGATGAGATGGCTCACACTCCACAAAAGTGGGCAGGGCTGGTTCAGTGGGGCTGGAGCTGTCGAGTTGCTGACTCAGCGCTGCAAATAAGGGACTGTAGACGTCGTCTTCAAAGGCGAAGGAAGCTTCTTCGGGTGTTTCCATCGTTAAGTTAACTTTGCATATACCCCAAGCACTGCACCAAGGCTCCCCTAAGCACGCAGGACTTCCACAGTACTGACTAGGTTGGTTAGTGATGTCTTCGTGAGCAGAGTTGTAAAACCTTAGCATGCTAGCTAGATAGTCAACTCAGATATCGCTTGGAAACGGTTAGCGGTTGCTATGTTCTAAATTAGTTAGGCACTGCGCACCACCATCGGGCGCTACTGTGTTTAGGGTCCCTCAGGCCCCTTCAGTAGCGCCCTCGCTACGCTCGGGACACCACAGCCTGAGGCCTTCGGAACCCTAAACACAGTAGTGCCCTTAGTGGCAGTGTCTAACTATTATTTAGTAGTTGGATAAATGGGATCCAATCTTGACTATTAATTGGCATTTGAACGAAACAGTTAAGCACAGTTATATTAATCAAGACATTGAATTTACAACAGCAAATTGAGATACAACTACACAGAAGTAGAATACAATTAAGATAATGAAAGAAAACTCATTATGAGATAGATTTACACACATTAACTTGTTTACTCTCCTTATAAAAGAATTTCCTGCATTGATTCACATTCATATTTATATAAAAATACATATATCCAATATGCAGTAGAACACATACTGAAGAAAAAAAGAGTTCTTGTGAAGATGGTGCACTAACTGCCAATCCTGCTTACGGTGTTCCTGCTCAATTAAAAAGAGACAATAATGATAATCTTATTGATGAAGAGACACATCACAGAGAACCAGAACAACTTGAATTAAAGTACTTACAAAGAGAAGATGAAGAAACTGCAGGTACTGCCTACATGAATGAAGTAGGGACTCATGACTACTATGCAACTATTTGTGACTAGTATATGAAGAGTTATTGTGTATATTTATTATTATGACTATTAGAATTTTGTTATTGTTTTTATTTCAAACATAAACAAAGGTTTGTGAATGATGTCAGTTATTTGTGAGTCAAGTTTGTTATCCTTTTTCCACCCCTGAACATAATATTTTCAGTGATTGTTTCATAAATTGATATGTATAGGTTACACCACATCAAGTAGGTTGGTACGGGATTTAGAGGACCAATGGCACGAGATAGCATAAATCCCATACCATAATTGAACAGAGGTGTGCAACTGAGTTGTACTATGGCTCTAGGCTATATTATGAAGCGCACAAAAACAAATTTTGATTGGATGGTTCCCTTGTTCACCTCCTAGTAGGTGTGCATGCATTTTATTCACCTCGAATTGAGCAATCTGATTGGACACTTTGAACGTACTATAGTACAAAGTATAATATATGTATTATGTATTCTCTCTTTTTCACATACTTCGTTTTTTTTAAGCACTGCACAATTAAAAATATTTGGTTGCCACCGGGAATCGAACCCAGGACTGCCTGCACAAGAGCTCTGCCAGTGATTGTGGTTATAAATGTTAAGAATTGCTAGTGATGAATAAACAATATTATAACATTCAGTTTTAGTTTTATTGATTAAATAGAAGTGATGTGCTATCTGATGCTGGAGTTGGGACTTGGCCAATGTAATGTGGTATATAAATTATTGCCCAATGTTTAATGAATGTGGCCCATTTGTTTGTGTGTGAACAAGTGCATGTTTGTGTGTGAACATGTGCATGTTTGTGTGTGAACATGTGCATGTTTTAGTGCATAGCGTACTCACAAAATTCACAAAAATCTACTTTGAGGAAAAAGATTATACTTTGTTTGAATGAATATTTCCAGTAGTACTAGTCTTATAGCTAATAGAAGCTTACAATGTCAGGTAGATGTATCTCATGTGCAAAATATAGATCTTGATTGGATTGTTCTCAATAAATTTCTGAAGAATTTAATAAAAAATGAAATCAAAATACTTCCTTGAGAGTGAATAAGTCCAAGAGGTCCTACAAAAACAGAAAAATGTTTCTGTCACTGGAATTATTTTTTATGTGCTTGGTATAGCTTTGGCAGAAACTAGACAGTACTAGTATTTTAACTGCAGCTTCTTCTGTTAAAAATTAACAGGAATGTTCGTATAACCAAACCATGAACAGAAAAACAACATAAACTCTTGCTGCTATATACACCACAACAACTATGGTATTACTTTAATAAGACTTGTCCTGGCATTCTGCTTATACCAAAGTCCTCCTCAGAAGTCAAAACATCATTAAACTAAGAAAAAACTCTCATTATTATAACACAAATGTGTTTAAACTGCAAATTCAATAGATCAAATTTTAATTGAAATCAGTATTAAAGTTGTGTTACATAAACAGTGACATCATGAAACTCCAAACAAGTAGAAGGGGAAAACAGGTAATATAAATAAAACCAAAGAACTTCCTTACCTACTCATTGAAATGTTAAAATTCTACAGTTTTGTGGCACTATTGAGTGCTTTAGTACATTGTGTATTTCAAATGCAAGCAAGTAAGTATTTGACTCGTTAAATAATTATCATCATTGAAGGATATTATTTTAAAGATTGCCCTCCAGTTGGTGCCATAAGGAGAGTAAATACAAATAATGGAAGTTCTAGTATGTGGCTAGGAGATGATGTTTATGAAGGCTATCTGGAAACATGTACATACACAAATCCTGGCACTCAGTGGATGCCAGTGTGTGGAGGAGAACAATGGACTGACACAGAGGCTAGAGTAGCCTGTAACCAGTTAAGATATCCTAACACTACCACATTAGGTAAGTAACCTCAGGCTATAACTGTATATTTAGCTATAGTTGAAGTTGCACTCTTAGTAAAACTAGTCAATTGTGCTCCTAGAAGTTCAGTACTGTATTTTATTTGAAGCCATCACAGGAGGTCTGTGTTCTGTACCTCCTGACACAATTACTAGAGGAATAGAAATACATGGATGTGAAGGTACAGAGACAAATCTCAGTGATTGCCAATCTTCAGAAGGTACTTGCTCTGAGTGGGCTTGGATTATTTGTACATGTAAGTTACTGTATTATCACTAAGCAGTAAATTAAACAAAGTCTTAAATTTACAGCTTTTGTGATGTGCCAAAGAGAAATTTGTTCCGACATTTCCTACTGCAATCCATCCTCCTCATGTTCTAATTGTACAATACCACAAGGACTTAACTGTAAATGTTATGGAGGTAAAGTTTTAACATGTGAATTATTTCTATTATAGACTTAATATTATTCTTTCCACAGAATGTAGTCATCCCTGTATGAATGGAGGAAGATGTGTCTACAATAATACCTGCCAGTGTCCTCCACACTGGACTGGAGAACATTGTGAACAAAGTCTGCTATCTACTACCTATGCTAACACACATACAGACATGATTTTGCCAAGAAGTACTTCTACCTGTAATATGACCTGTATGAATGGAGGAACATGTAGTGGTATTAATAGTTGTGCATGTATGACTGGATATGATGGGCTACAATGTGAACATAAAAAAGGTATTAGATATAAATTCATCTAGTGTTCATAGCTATGATATATAATGTACTCATTTAGGGGAATCTTCACTGCTATACATCATCATTTCTATCCTCGCTTTTCTGCTCTTCCTCATTATACTTATTATTACTGTTGTATGTTCTCTGCTATATCTGAAAGCATTCAAGAGAAAAATGAGGTAATGTATGTAAGCTTCAGTAAATAATCTTATCTGAATCGTACATGAATTATTATTGGAACATGTAAGATAAACTTTATTTATTTATTTGTTTACTGCTTCCACAGAACACTAAATAATGAAACAAGTGAACATTTGCCTCATGTTCTTCCCACTATATCTGAAGATACAACAAATCCTATATCTGATACAGCTTCAAGAAATTCCCAGAATAGTATTGTTAATTTCACAAACAAAGTCACATATGCTATTACTCCAACGTCTCCTGGGGAAAATAAAAATGAAACTGCTTTTATGATACCAAACAACAATATATACACTGGGAACTATGACCTAGTAGGTCCTGTAGAAGAGGATCATAGCACTTTAATAAACAATGGTAACTGCCCTGAATATGCAGAAGTTAATGATTGTCTGGTAGAGAAGCCAGTAGAGATGTCCTCCACTACACTCAGACCTGACTATCAGCCACAGGAATATTCAGAGCTCAATCATGCATATAAAGAGGAGCAAAAATGTCTCACTTTAGACAGGCACATGAAAGATGGTCAACTACAACAGGTACACTACTCTAAATTTAATCGCAACATGTCCATTCCTACTAATTCCATCAGACGTCAACACCCGGGTGAAACATACTCCAGCCTAGAGACTTATCACTCTGACAGTGGCTATCAAACTACTGAAAGTAAAGATGTTATTTCTGACACTGAAATTGGAAGAATTGAAAACACACATTTTCAGAGTGAATCTGCTGTGGATAATGACTGCAGTAACAGAAAGCAACATACCAAAGAAGGATCTGAGGCCATACATGATAGGGAATTCTTGAGTTCCAAAAATGGATTATTGGAATTAGATGGCAAAAGTTCCATGACTTATGACCATTGCACATTAAAATATAACCCACAGTATAATTGTAATTAGAAAATATTCCAGCTGCAATAATGTCCTGTAACTCTTACCACATGTCTACTTATTTATTTCATTACATATAATCTATTTTTAGAACATAATACTACATTTAGCACACACTTTTGAATTTTGATGTTGTAACTTTATAAGTTGTACTAAAGAATATTATTTCACTAACCTAAATTAGTGAGAATATTTATCTGAAGATTAGCTGCAGGTACTTTTTATAAAAACAAGCACCAATACGCGAGTAAGATAGAATAGTTGGTAAAAGTGAACAGATAAATACAATTACCCATGACAGGAAACCATGCTTCTTACCTCAAAGATGAAGTTTTTCATTTATCTGAAGAGGTGTTATCATTCACTCATTCTGTCCCAACTTGCACATGTAATTGAAGTATATACTCACAAAAACATTTCTGTGCGAGTTAGTTTATATTCTCAAAACAGATTGACTTGTGCACAACATTAAAAATTACTTATTTAAAAATCAAAAAGTGTTTCTTACTCAACAGCATTTACTTGAAAATTCATTGTCCACTAGTAGCCCCTGGCAGATTATGCTCAAATTTTTGCCTATTTTGCTTTTCCTTTATTCTCCAATTTTCCACCTATTTTGCTTTTTATTCTACCTATTTTGCTTTTCAATTTAACCCATTTTTTGTCGTGCCTACATAGCAAATAATTAAAAATTCTCTTGCATAACAACACACAAATTATATTACTTTGACCTTGGAGGTCACATGCATTAATAGCTAGCTACTACTGCCCTGTAGTGACTATATAGGCTATGGCACAGATATGGCCTTTTGTTAAAGTGCAGTCTTTGCAAAGACTCTTACTACATTTATATAGCTAGGTATTTTTCAGGTAAGTTGAGAAATGGTGCCCATTTTGCTCATTTGATTGGAAAATTTTGCCTATTTTGCTGGCATAATTCCTGTTGCTCACAGGTGCCTATTTTGCTCAAAATTATGCTAGCATAATCTGCCAGGGCCTATCCACTAGACGAACCACGAAGGTAAGTCTTGCGTAGGTATGTTCAGTTGTGTGAAAGTATTGTGCGTTACAACTACTATTAAGAATATCACAAAGAAAATTTTAAATAATGTGACTTGATTTTGTTGCTTCTTTTTCAATTCGAACAGTTGCAGGGAGCGGTTACTATGGCATTGAATCCCCTTTACCGCATATACTTAATTTAAAAACTCGACTTTATTTTAGTAGCTTTGAGTGTTAGTTGTTAAAATCAATCATTTAACAATAGTGTAGTTTAAGGCTCGCTCGCCATTTGTGCTCAAGCACACCACTAGTAGTCAGCGTGTAAACCACCCGTTCAAAATGTATTGCAAAAATCGCTATAACTAAGCGTTATAGCCCGTTACCCGAGCGACCGCGTTTGTCGTTAAGAACTATAAATCTGATACAGTCTGGTATGCTCGTAAGAAAATGTATTAGCGGGGAAAAGTCTGATATAGTTCTTAGCAACCATAATTATGGTAGAAGGCAGATCAAAGCAAAATGGAATAATGAAGAGTTTGGGTACTTTAATACAATTACTAAGATTGCTAACGCTATACTTTGCTCGTTGTTTATGTTCTGGCTATAAAATAGTTATAAACCAAAATCATTAGGTTTGTATTTCGATTTATAAATCCTCGCCACTCGGGCTGCGCCCTCGTGTCTCGGAGTTTATAAATCGCATACAAACCTCAATTTTGGTTTATAACTATAACGAATAGCACGGGAGCGTGCTATTCGATATTAATAGCACAAGCAACGGAATGTTTTCAACAGATTAGAAGGGGAGCCATCGGAGTATCTGGGAAAGTTAAGCCTGAAATGCACAAATAGTAAGTGCACAATACATATAGTGTTAGCTACACTGCAGATGATAAAAAATAAAAAAGCTGGACTACTATTACGAGTGATAACACGGGTAACCTGTGCTATGCTATTAGGGATCAGTAACGCTCATATAAAGCTATTGAAATAAGCACTCCAATTTGCCTCGTCGTGTTATTTTAATCGCATTGTTCATTCAAACTGCAGGAGATTACTGTAAGCTAACAATCATTTACAGTGTGGCTACTATGTATGGCGTAGTCACTATCTCTGTACTACAGGATAAACTTCTCTTGAACCTGAATCCTTCATACTTAGTAATTCAGTAAGAGACTGATTGTTTTACTCATTCATTTCAGAACATACCAACTTTATAAAGCTAGCTACTGCAATCAGCACTATTTCACTTATTTCTAATTAAAATAATAAGAGAATAATAAGAAAATTTCTAGAATAATGGACTATTCTTTTGGAATAATAACTCGATTTTTTTAAATTAAAAAAAAGAAAGAATAATTCTAAAAATTTTGAGCATAATCCGGCAGGCCCTAGTCCTTGCTACGCTCTGATGCTACAGCCCTGAGCCTTCAAGTTTCTAAATGTCGCACTACTACAATACTAGTAAACCCCTTTCACAACACACTAATTTAAAATTGCATGTGTGTAACCTGCTGATTTACATACATTTAGTATAATAATAGTCGACCCCTGAAGAGAACTTCAGCAAGAAGTCGAAACGTCGGGTTAAGTTATAATTTAAAATATTGTCTGTTAAAAAGAGAAAAAAAATTCCTATTATTTAGTATAATATTAAAATTTTATAAAAAAAAGTTTAAAGACCAACATTAAACATAGTGTCTGGAGTGTGTTTAAAAACCTGTTATTAAACAAAAATGATGAAAAATGAAATCTATTACCAAAACTAATCATGAAACATCAGAGAAATTTATTGTTTTTTAAGTGCCAGTATAGAAGAAATCGAGAAGGCAAAGCCACACGTAAATTAATTAGTAACCACTTAGCTTAGGTGGAGCAAGACTAAGATGTACATCCAGATCAACCTACACAACAATAGCATTACAGTGATATGACAAAATAAAATAAGACGATCTTAAACTTGCATTGAAATCAGGTCTGCTTTGATATGATTCATGAAACTTTTTCAAATTGTTTGTCTGAGCAGAATCAAGTTGAGTCTCTTTTTGAACCTGAGACATCATTAAATAAGAAAAAACAAATATTGTAACTGTATCTTGGTATCTTTGAGGTAAACACTAAATTAATAAGGAACTTACAATCTTTTTAGCAGGTGGATGAATACCATAACCTCCAGATAGGCTCTGCATAGAATATGTAATTATGTCATTAAGTTTGTATGCTTTTAATAACAGTAATACATACACATCTATTATACACACATACATGTAACCCTGGACTCACTGTATCATTTACAATCCTAGAAGCTTTAGTTTTGGGGGCTGCAGTTTTATTGCACACAATGCAGCTAGCTGCCAGAGCTTGTGCATTGGATCCAGATAAACCAAGACAGGAAGCATGGTAAAGATGACCACAACTGCAAATTTAGATAGTGCACAATAATAAGTAATATCCACTCTATAAAAGGTGTGTACCTGAAAACTACCACATCATCCTTGGAGCCATCTGCCAAAGATTCCGCCCTCCGACTGCATACTATACATAACTCAGTGTGTGAAGTGACAGCTTTTTGTACCAATGAGCGAAGATTAGCCAGAGAACCACGCACATCATGGACAAGAATATGGTGGGTAGTTTTTAGTAAAGTCTACAAATGTCAACAATTATTTGTAAAATAAAGGTGTAATGAATAAATCATAGAAAGGGGGGGCTATCACCTCTTCATAGTTATAAGTATCCAACATTCCCATTATGAGCTCCTTGATGTCTTTGAATTGGTAGGAAGGATCCTATCACACACACACACACACACACACACACACACACACACACACACACACACAAACACACACACAAACACACAACACCAAGTAAAGATATATATAAATTTAAAATGTATTAACTGAATACTCAGACATTTCAACTCCACTAAGTCTTTATCAGTGACATGTTTCTTTCTCGAGTTTTTCATTTGCTTCTGAAAAACATTTTCCTTGAGTGGTAATAACTAATGATGCCTCAAGGAAAAAAGTTTCTTAAAGTGAACTTTGAATGTAACGTCACTGATGAACACTAGAAAAATAGAAACTATACATATATATATGTGAATTTATTGCAGCTTTGATATTTTTACTTGAATATTTCCGCATCACGCGAGCGTTCTGTATTCTCCCATATTGTACGGTTTATATTGTACGCTACTTGTAGCGCGCGCGTAGCGAGTAAAATCAATGAAAATTGTATTGTAACCGGTTGAGAAAAATTTCAAAGAAGCAATAAATCACTTATCACACTCGTCGTACAATATGGGAATGATATTTTACTCTCATGCCACATTTTCACTCGCCTTTGGCTCGTGAAAATATTTTGCGTGCTCGTAAAATATTTTCCCATATTGTACTCTGACTCGTGCTATAAGTATTATATATACTGTATATATATAATTTTTATTTTTCTCGCGTTCATCAGTGATATATAAATATAATATATATATATAATATATATATTGATTATACAAATAAAAAAGTTGTACAGAATTGCATAAGTAAAAATAGCTACTTGTCAACACTTAGAAATAAAATGGCACAATAATATACAGAATCCTAATCCTTGTCTGTGTGCGTGTGAGTGTGTATATACAATATACTATTGGTACATAAAATTGCATCGGTATAAATAAACTTACTTGAATAATTTTCTGGAGAATATCTGGGAGTCTGATGTACCCTAACATGCTGTTTAGAATGGCATGGATCATGCCAGTATACACTAGAGCAACATCATAACAACTTCAACACAAGCCTAAAATCTTATGACAACATTACTTACTTTCAGTGAGTCTCATGTTAGTTGATGCCACATACTTCTTCTGAAGATTATGGATGCTGTCAAAAATTGGAAACCACATGGCCTAAATATAATTTTGGGGTAAAGATTGATTTTAATTTTACCAAATAATAATTAGATGCAAGAACCATTCAATCCCAATTACCTGTCTTTCACTTTCATCCACAGAAGTAGAATTTCGCTGACAGAATTCAAGAAGTGTGTGGAGAAGTCCCTCCACAAAACTGATTTTTCCTCCCATCTCCATATCAACACTCTCTTGAATGTAATATTTCTCACTCACTAAACCAACTTCAATGCTCAGAGTCTAAATCAAGTAAAGCATGTACCTTGTATTATACAGTGTAACTAGTTAGGTGTCAAAACTTACATCTAGAATCAGTTTAAAGGCTCCTAAAATATCCCCACATCTTTCCAACAGATAAGCAGAAGCATCTACAAGACGTGCCTTGGTACATACCTGAAAGTAATTCAATACGAACAAATGAAAAAGAGAAACAAAATTAAGTCAAAATGATCAAAATTATAAAACTGTATTAAATACATATTCCGTTTGAGATACATGTAATTGGCACACGAATGAAATTAAATCAATGTAACAGAATGAGGTCAGATTCTGCACTTTTCCTTGTCATACCCCAACATTCACCAGAATGACATCGCCATATGCTGTCCTTTAAAATGGATTCATAATATACAACATTACCTCCAAAGCTTCTTCTAGCCGGTAGTTGTCATTGGATTTGAGGAATGTATATGCTTGCTCTGGCTCAAAGCGACACAGTAGTTCAATGTATCTCTCTACCACATGTTGAGGGGGAGCTATGTCTTGCTTGGATTGGGAACTATACCACAAGAAAAAAAAATAGCAAACTAATTGATGTTTATTTTTATTTAAATTACTTGGGATCAAATATAACTTGTAGAAACTGAAACTGCTTCTCTGGATGTATTTGTAGCTTGTAAGAGAGCTCAGCCAATTCCAGGGGGAAATCAGCCAACACCAACTGAGCTGTTGCCACCACATCGTGATCAACAAGTGTCTACATGCAAGAATTAATCAAATAAAAAAGAGAGCAAACCCAAAACATATATATTACTTACTCTGAAATTAAGCAGCATGGCCCTAGATATTTCTTCTCTGTCTGGTTCAGTGTACATGTCTTCATTCATCACAGAGCGAATATAAGAGAATGATTGTTGCTACATACAATAATTACATGTATATGATCAAACATCAACAATTATTGTGAAAATAATAATAAACATACCCTCCTGTTGGGATCTCGAATATAGCAAGTGAGAACTTTGGCAAACTGTCTCTTTTTCTCATAGAGAAGCTCACAAAGACGATAGCTACATAAATCAAAATGACCATACTATAATCAAATTATTTATGAGATACAATAAACATCATGATTCATTGATTCATGTGTGGGGAGAGAGATGAGTAGGGGGGGGGGGGGGGGGGGGGATGAAATCTCACAATTTAGCACTTTCTGCTTTCACCAGAAGTTTTTCTTCATCAAATTTTCTGAGAACGCCAGCATTCCATAACTCCAATAAGGCCTACATAAAGAAGAGGGGGAGGACGAGTTAGATAAATTAGCATCATGCTAAATACTACTCCCCATTACCTGCTGCCGTTCTTCATTCACTACCTGTTCTTCTGCATCAGTAATATAGTCTAACACCTAACAAGAAATTATGCATGTAATAAAAAAAATTTTTTTTAATTTTTAAGGGCATTTACCTGATCATACACATGCTCATCTACTCGAATACTTGTGCGATGCTTGGCACCTTGTCTGGCTAAGAAAGTAAACAGAGAACCTACTTGGGAAGGCTAAAAGAACATTACACCATCATAAAGACATTGTCTTAAGTAGTCCTCATTAATCTTACTGAGAAGGAGCTACCTCCATCCTTAACCATCACACTGAGCAAGATGTCTACCACTTGCTGCCTTGTTGGAAAGTCCTTGGGTGGATTGCTGACCAAAAAGATCAATGAAATTGATAAATCAGATCACAAAATAAAAAGTAATCACTTACTCTGACATTGCAGCCTCAAAGTCTGCTTCTTCAAATGCCTACATTGCAATAAAAATTAATTTAAAAATATTTTTTTTAACACATGTTTTGTTTAGTTTGTTGTTGTTGTTTTTTCAATACATTCGCTGTATGCTCCTTAGACTGACCAGTGAAATGACATTGAGGAATCCTCTAGTATCGTATTGTAGTAGAGTTTGGATGTGGGGATAAGAAACTTTGTCAGTAGGATTGTGAGTATTGGTAGGAGCCAGGATCACACCATACACCTATAGTAAGAACCCATGTACTAAATCAGGTCTCATTTAAATATACCACATAAATAATTGCAAACTATAACAACCCCTTCATTTAGATATTAAGTGGTTGTGTGTATCATCATTTGATAGAAAGAAAAGAAAGAAAATTTGTAAAGCTGACTATAATAATTACAGGTATTTAGAAGGTGCGGTGAACCACTGCATATTAGAAATGTAAAATTAGCTACAGAATTTGGGAAAATCCAAACAGTCGTACAAAATAAATAATTAATAAAACTGAATAATCAATTAAGACTCACATCAACTTTAGCCTTGATAACTCGTTCTCTTGGAATATCCCCTTTAGGATATCCCAGACCGGCTAAACAACACCTACAGTGACAAGGAAAAAAATAACAACAAATATTTCAGCTTCCCACAAGACTTGAAAAGTTGCTTGCCTTATGTAGACCAGGAGCTTATTGCCAATAGTGGTGTAGATATCTTTCAAACACAACAAGGTAGAACACTTTTAGTATTAGTTGATGCAAATTGAACCAAACAAAGTACCTGAGACTGGTTTTCCTCTTTTGATGTTGCCTCTCAACTGAAGCAAGAGCTCCAAGAGAGGTGTGGTGTAGTCTTGCATACCATTGTTGTAGACATGGATCATGGCATCATACAGTTGTTGGGACCAACACATCTCTACCACCTACACAATTATATATTAGATAAACTTTCTTGCATACATGTACTGCTCTGGGCCGCTGCATACAGACAGTATACAGTTAGGAATAAAGAGGGAATAAATCACAGTGGGTGGGATAATGGGAATAAAAATAGAATGTCACCTCTGCAGCTCTGCTATTAAGGAACATGATTGATGAGGAGTCTTATAGTTGGTTCCCAAAGAAACCAACTTTAAAGATCATAAATACATTTGGTCAAAATTTAAGGGTGCATTGTTTTATAGCAATTAGGTGACAGCAGTTGTTAATATGCACTTCCAGATCTTTGCCAAGAAATTATAAAAAAAAAGTTAATCAACCTCATATACATTGAATAGACTGTAGTTGTGGCAGGTCAAGGGCAATATGAGTAAATTTGGGACGAGTCAAGTCACAATCAAAAAGAAAAATGCATAAGTCAAATTACTTTCAAAACTCTTAATATTAATTGTATATGATAATGATAAAATATTTACCTGATGAATATCCAAACATTTTGGGTTAAGTTGCAGAATGCAAGACTCCACTAGTTTGTACTTTCCAAGCTGAGCATAATGTTCTGAAACAGTTAAACAAGTATGTATATAAACACCAGCATTAGTGTGTTCCACATTATAACCATACCAATAAAATCCTTGGCCACCACAGTACGCAGAAAAGTGAGTTTTCCTCCAGTGATAATACGACAGAGATACTCCAGAAATACTGTCTTGCTCAAGTCATCCTCGCCACTGAATGTGTCATAGATGCTTCCAAACAACAAGTCCCTACGACACAAATTAATTGTGTCATGATTAAATCGTAAGACAAGATATACCAACACAGTACACAGATATTGAAAGAATAAACTACATGCAGGAAGCTTTATAGTAAGTTAGCAGTCCCAACCATCAAGGACCTTTATCCCACTAGAAGTCTCTTTAGAATCTTATGCTGTATGACTTTCAGGATGTACTTTGGAAGATGTGCATAGTCATTTACACCATAAACTAGCAACAGATGTGAACTATTGAAGGAAAAAAAATTCTCTGCCTTTCTTATAAAACATTTCCTAATGTAATTTTTTTTTTGAATTTCTAGAAATTTAAAATTATAAAGCAAAAAGAATCAATCTTATTACTCGCTTCATTAAAGAACAGCTAGTATACCATTATGCAGTCAGTCATTTTAGAAGGGTTTGATTGATAAAACTGGTGTTGCAGATCTTCATAGTTAAACTACCATCGAATAATTTCACATGGTCACATTTAAGGACAAGCATATAATGAAATACAACCCCTCATCTACACCTTAGACAACGCTTGAAAAGTAATATATTTGCCTGTCCTAATGAAATTATATATACAGTATAGACTTCTATCAGGGAAAGTAAAATTTATCATTAAATTAAATATTCCTATTCCCAAATTATGTAAAATTAAGAAAGTAAAAGACTTGTTGTGACAGGGACAGCTATGGAATAAACAAACATATCATCAAAAAATAAACTATCCAGGTAATAAAAACGAAGTAAATACTTCCCTTCTCCCTCACACTGTAAGAAGAGATAAACCTCTAAACTCTGGCAAGTGAATCATATACATCCGAGATAAAAAGCAATGAGTCTACTGCTGTTCATCCTTTTTAAGGCTATATTCATGAGGTTTGAAGTCCAGGGAATTTTAAGACCACATCACACAAGCTACAATTCAAGCACCAGTTTGGGAGTTGGTAGCTTTTCTGGCTACTTAGAATATTATGGTTCCAGTCAGTGGACACCTGTGTGTGGAGGAACATTCTGGACTAACATAGAAGCTTTAGTAGCATGCAATACATTAGGATATTCTAATAATACTACCTTAGGTATGAACACGAAAAAAATATATATTCTCTTTTTTAAATGTAATGTACTTCACTTGCTGTAGCTATAAATGGAGGGTTATGTTCTGCCCCTCCTGGTAGTATCAGTGGTGGAGTGGTTCTTGAATGCTCAGGTGCAGAGAGAAGTGAAGAAGACTGCCAGAGCTCAGAATCACCAAACTGCAATCTTTGGGGAGGAGTGATTTGCACTTGTAAGTTAAAAGCATTTCGCATTATTTTCCTTTTTACTTGCTTTACTTGTTTGATAGCGCTAGAAATGTGTCCTGAAAGCATTTGTTCCAATTCTTCATACTGCCATCACTCTTCTTCTTGCTCCAATTGTTCCATACCTCAAGAACTCAATTGTATATGTTATTCAGGTAAACAAGTTCCTAAATACTGTTCTACTTACTGAATGTTTCACACTATAGAATGCAATCCTGCCTGTATGAATGGAGGGAGATGTGTCTACAACAACACTTGCCATTGTCCTCCACACTGGACTGGAGAACACTGTGAACAATCAGAGACAACTCCCACTTTGAGCAGTTGTAACCCAGAGTGTCTGAACAATGGTACTTGCAGTAGCAATGGACAATGCATATGTCCTCCTAACTGGACAGGACTGCACTGTGAACAAGGTACATTAGCATAGCTATCAGTTTCAATTTCCATCATTATAGCATTCACTGATTATAGAACTTTGTTCACCGAGATGTCTTAGAGAAGGAAGGTGTGAATACCGTAACGACCAATGCACATGTTTGACTGGCTATACCGGACTTCACTGTGAACTTCCTGACAGTAGAACCACAGAAATAAAAACAGAAAACACATCACAAAATATTTATACAACAGTGTCAAGGAGTGTTATAAACAATGAAGAACCCACTGAAGGACTCGCGAGATTGTTCCTCTCTATAGCTATTGCTGGGCCCGTGCTATTAGGAATAGTCATTATAATTACAATTGCGATTTTGCTCCATCTGAAAAGGAAAACCAAGAAGAAGACTGCAAATATCAGCACAAGGTAAGAATACTGGCATGCCAAAACAAATCTCTATAATAGCTTGAATACTAGTCTTAATAACATAGACATTCCTCCTTGTCAAGTTTACCCAATGAAGACCAAGATGTACCAAACACTACTATCCCTCTTCAACAAATCCCTAGTCACATTGACTCAACTGACATTTCTGAAGTTCAAGCCACTAACACAACACAATTTGAATCCAAAGATGTGATCGAATTTCAGGCAACCACAAGCCCAACAGAAACTGCAGCAGTGATCTATGCAGAATTATCTCCTACACTCGAGATGAGCATGCCCAGTATGAAGTCTCCCTCGCTCACTGCATTTGGAACGGTGATGAAACATAAGGAAACCACCAATCCACCTAGTTTGCAACTAGGAAATCGTGCTCTGGAAAACCTCTCTTACGAACTAGTCACAACAAAAGGAAGTCATTATGATCAGCTGCAACATGAGAAAACTCAATGTCATAAAAAACATAATGGCAGCTATTCAAAATATTTGAGTATGATCAGATCTACAGAAGAAGGTTTGGGGGCCCACATTCAGCCAGAAGATACACAAGACCCAGGACATACACTGGAATCTTTAGTCACAATCGATAAAAAGAAACCTACTGCATCAAAACGTCATAATAATGATTTCTATTCATCATTACATGATGAAAATGTAAATTCAGTAACTCAAACCAAACCAATGGCCTGTGCAATAACAAACACTGACCCCACTAACAATGACAGTATTACTGCCGGTCTTTATGACAGTGGCTCTTCATCCCTCCAAGGACTGCAGTCCATCCATGAGTATGCGCAAATAATGCAGCCAATGATCAACGCCAAGACAACATCAGATCCCAGCCAACATAAGAGTAAGTCCATGCTGGAATCAAGTACCACTCAAAGGGATGCAGCAGCCATACATACAACTGATATAGATGATTACGACCACCTAGACCCAGATGATTACGACCACCTAGACCCACTGGAATGCCAGTGGAGTTCACTTCAAACTACCAGCAGTCAGCCTGGCAGAAATGATACAGAAATTTCAACCCAGGCATCAAAACAAGAAAAAATTGGTAGTGCAATAACGAAAACACCAACTACTACCGGTATGGTAGATGAATACGGCAAACTCAACCTAAAGGAGAGTTCTGAAGAATACAGCAGCATTACTAAGGCTTGCAGTGAATGTAACAGTGAAGCATCAGCGACCTTAAAGTCTGAGAAAGGAAATGCAAGTAAATGGACGCAACTTCAGCAGTTACCAGTCACTAGCAATCAAGATGAAAAGGGCATTAATAACCATGGTATCAGTTCCCATGGAAACAAACACCTTCCGAGGGTCACACGCCATTACGAAGATATATCTGATGTGCTTTTCTCACACCCAAATCGAAGTTTGAAAAGCAACAGCCAAACGCTTACCAAGGAAACATTAGATCAGCAAAACAAGCTAACCTTACAAGCTACTCATGAAACTAAAATTTTCATGGGATTTGATGATGAGAAGCATTCGCATCAGCCACATATTACATGCTCCCCAGATAGAATTGAAGTATTGGAACTAGCACTACCCTTCCAGTATGCCATAATTTAAATCAAAAGCTAGCACAATCCCGTATACTCATACTGTGTAATGCAACAACAAATGTAGTCAAAACTATGTAATTAGAATGGGTTGATGACTTGAAATCCTTAGGTCATCACAGGAGGTCATAAAATCATTGCCAACCTATATGTTTAATAGTAGCCATTATATGTGAGGATATTACCTTTATTCCTACAATTCACATTTTAATAACCACATACATCTATACCACATTCATTATATGCTTACTTCATTTCTTACTCAGGTACCTAGAGGAAGATGAAGAGGAACCATACCTTGACATGGCTCCTATCACAGAGCCTAACACCCCATCACATGCGTTGTCACCCTCAATAAGAGAACGTGCAGTTGAACTTCTGAATCAAAGCCTACCACCACTACCGACGGTAACTGAAGAATCTATGAAACAGCAAGACTTCAGGACCAGGGCCAAGACAGCTGAGGCCATGCTTGTGAAAGTAACAGGCAGTCACAGCCACCACCCTAACCTTCAAGTTCACCCTAACCTTCAAGTACCCCACTACTTTGATCCAGTTAATTTTGACCACATTTACGAAGAACCAGTCCTGAAACCACTTGAAGCTAAAAGCGAGCAAGATGAATACATCTATGCCAGTCAGGAGTGGGATACAAAAAGTTCTACCACTGATTTGCCTTTCCACTCAAATTATCAGAATCAAGCTTACTTTCCCAGACCAATGGCCAGGGAAGTGTCCAAGGAAGAACCATTGTATTATGATTTGAACAAAGACTCAGAGCTGAGCAGATCCTGTTCTATAGACCGTGAATTCGATGACTCCATTTATAGCTTCACATACAAGAAGTAAACATAGTTAGATAACCCATTTAGCTATTTACTGTATAAGTGAACTTGCCGTTTGATTTTTTATACCTATAAAACAACATAATATTGGTTGCAATTGTATTTATAATCTTATAGTTTAATATACTTGAACATTTTTAGTAATTATGGGTAACCAGCACTGCAAAGCTGCACATCCCAGAAAGTTGAAACTTAAGCTCTACTGTGTTTATTTTAACTGCATGAGTGCTGAACCAAGAAATAATTATCAGGTAAGGGGTTTTCAATGTCATGCACCAGTCTGACAATTATTTCTTGGTTCAGCACTCATGCAATTAAAATAAACACAATAGCATTTAGACTTCCAAGGCACACACTACTCTCATACCAAACTTGCACAGATGGACCAGACAACGTACATAAGACAAGTAGAAATAGAACTCCTTTACCTAATACAGTTTTCTTCCACAGGAAGTGCATACTAATTAAAGGATGTCACATGCCCCACCAAACCAAACTTAAGTGGGGTTTTTTTCCCCACTCAGGCATTGTCCTAAGAGTCACATGTTCAGTTCTATTGCTATTGGTGACAGTTGAGTTGCTGTACTCCATTAGTATGCCAAAAACAATGGCAGTACATACTCTAGTTCTGTTGATAGCTATCTTGAGATTTACAAATGGAGGTAAGATGGTACTGTTAAGAATAGATTGGACAGTTACTACATACTCCTTTGTTGGACAGAAGCTGGGAAACATGAAGATACAGCTGATACTTCCAAAAGTCCTGAAACAGAACCCTATTCCAAAAATCCTGAAACAGAACCATCTTTTAAAAGTCCTGAAACAGAACCTTCTTCCAAAAATCCTGAAACAGAACCATCTTCTAAAAATCCTGAAACAGAACCTTCTTCTAAAAGTCCTGAAACTGAACCTACTTCCTCTGATCATTGTGAGACCTTCCAGCATCTCTTACAAAAAGATTGCAAGTTCACCTGTGACAGTGGAGTCTGTGCATACATGATCCAATCCAACACAGACCTCTGCAACACTCCAGGCCACAACTGTACGACAACATGCACACAAATACTACGCAATCATCAAGGTAGGCATTATATATGTACTAGCAATTACCCTGCCATGCAGTGGCGCCTGACGTACTAACTTGTGCATTAGCATAAGGTAGTTTTTATCCATGGTTTCCCTCTCCTGCTCTCTTTTTTTCCTCAGCCATCCTTTTTCAACTCATGGATTCCCCTTCTCCTCCTCTGTCTACTTCTCCTGCTCCCCAGTATCTCTGTCCTCACCAGCTTCTATTTTTATTGACCCTTGCATTCTCCTGCTTCTCTGCCTCTCTTATACTCATTATGGTTAGCTACAGTAGGTGAACACTCTTTCCCAATTCAGTTCAGTGATCCAGTGATCAGTTTTATACGATACAATAGGTTAATAAAGCACTTCAAGATACTACTAAGCCGTTAGATCCCGACGGTTTGTGTGTGCACTCTGCACTCGACACTTGCAGGTTCGAATCCCGTGAGTACCACTTATTGTTCCTTTTTTTCCTCCTAGTCAAACACTAATGACTAATCTTTACCAACTCTGATCAGCTCATGAACCATTCACGAATATACACACTGTCATCGGTCACCGCCATCGTTACTGACACATAAACGTATCATTATATACATAGGTATATATATGATTCATACCGATAACCAGTTTCTTTAAATAAGGCATTCCTCTTAACTCTTTTAAAGCATTTCTTTTGAATGAAGCACCTGTCCTTGTGAATTTAGTCTGTAACATCACTACAATTCCTGGGGAAGTACACTGTAAACCAAAAGGTGTGTAGTTCACACCAAATTAAGCGTGAATCAGTTGTAACAATAGTCACACCAATCCCAGATCTCATTAATCAGCCGACTAAAATCTTAGTCAACTCTCTTATCTAGCACACAAGTGTACAAAACATTTATAAGGTAGATTACAATGATAATAGCATTGGTTTTTGCCTGCACATGAATATAATTAATGTTCGCTAAAGGGTCCATGCTATTCCATGAGTGCGAATTTCACACTAAGTGTGCATTCACACTAGGAAGAAAGTGTGAATGACACACTATGCATAGGTGGTGGGCATTCACACCACCAGTTTGGTGTGAATTAGGTGGGTTCAGTGTAAGGTTGTGAGTAGAAACAGCTACACACAGCCAGTTACATCACTGAATGTATTTTTGAATACTATTTATTAACTGTACACTTTAATGTAAAGACCTTCAAAGGATACAGAAGCCAAGGTTGTTTTCATTTTGCCTATGTATGCATCAATAATTTTTTTTACAAACACATAATTAGCTATACCTTTTAAAATGTCACCTGTCTATATTAGGAATATTGAGTACAACTTGTCTACACAACTGATAATTCTCTGACCAAATCTCGAACAGGTAGTCACATTGTCACTGGTAAAGAGGCAAGATTGTGGCCACAAGTGGTACCAAACTAATCCCAGGACTATTGATCCCATTGTGGGCTGAGATTGCAACATAGCCAAGGTCACTGGCCACAAATTAAAGAGTGCCAATAATGCTATTAAGTAATCTGCTGGCCTACACCCAAGTAGCCTACGCAATAACACACTCAGCAGCTAGACAGACACAACCATTTATAGCAACGCTATTATTTCCACAGGTAGTTCTTCACTTGTAATTGAAAGAAACAGCTGATCTGGCATAAACATTTTTTTTAACAATATTGTGTACATGAGAAGAAACATTAACATCAAAGAATTGACCAGACTATTCTTGTAAGTTGCGAGTGACTGAGAAACATTACAACTAAAGGCCTTACTCACAACACTTCCTCATTTAGAAATCTAGTATTTCACAGCCACAAAGTTTAAATATACTCCATATTTGAGCTTAAACTGCCAAATAGTATGATCATTGTGCTGCATGAAATTATATATATTTACATGTATGTTATCACTAACTGAGAGTGCACTAAAACTCTATACTAGATTGTGTTATCTACCACAGCTACACCACATATGGCTGGTGTTATCAACCACTATACTCATGCACAATCACACTGATGTCTCCACTCTTACTGAAGTACACTAACCTATAGTTTTTTGTTTTGTTTTTCATGAGCATCATTTATCCAGACAGTCTAATACACACAAACAGTTGCCTCCTTCTGCCAAACTAGACGTGTGGACTCTATCCACACAATAATAACTAAACTAGTCTTATGGTTTACAAGAACTGAATTAGTCTTGGACATTAATATAGATGAATATGAATCATCTCCCACACTAGACAATATTTTCTTCACTATAGACCATTGCAATATCACCAGCACAAATGGATTCTCTACACTAAGTGACCTCCCACAGACCAGCAGTGATACAGTGAGTACCTTCATTACATCCACCCACGCATCTCCTGCCACATCTTTGCCACCACTGACCATCATCATTATCGTGGCCGCTGCAGTGGTGGCGATCATATCTGTGTTAATTCTGATAGTGATAATCCTGTTTCTGGTCTTCAGGCACAAAACTAAGCTCATCCAACAAAGGTAACGGGGAGAGGGGAGAAAATAGCTGAAAGCATACAGTAAGATACCTTAAACATTTGAAATGTAGTTGTATGTTCAATGAATGGATTTAAAAAATCACCTAGTGTAGACTTTATAGTTTAACGTGTGTCAATTTATTATAAGTTTTTGTCTTATTTCAGACATGAAGACCCTCAGGCTATGGAAAGATATGTAATAAAAGAATTCCAGAATTTTTCAGAGGCCAACAAAGATCCTCTGTACGACACTATTGATGAGTCAATATTCCACACATCTGTTAATCTAGCCAACAAAGTACCAGCCACATCTCCAGCAGTAACAGTACCTATAGCATCATCACATGGTATCCCCGTACCCACAGTGAATCACACCAGAAACGGTATACAGAGAGAACAACTTCCCGCCATACCAAGACTGCCTGACAGAAGCCACTCAGAGGCCACTGGAGATGTGCAAGTGAATGAAGTACCTCTCATGTACGAAGAGCCAGTGAGCTTGCGTAACTCTGTTAGTCTTGTAGGAAATGTAGCTGGGAAAACTGGTCACTTTACTGGTACACAACAAGCAAGAACAGAACCAACAATGGAAGCACAATACTCTCTGCTGGAGGAATGCACAACCAAAGCTGATGATGTCATGGATGATCAGCAAAATGGGAACTGTCAACCACACTCCTTATCACCCTCACTGAACCATCCTGGGAAGTCTAATGATGCTGGACATGTATATGCTGTACTAGAGCCGTCCAGTGAAAACACTACTTTACACGAAACAGCTTGAATCATAAATTCAAAAACTTAGAGGGAAAAACTGCACTTTATTTAATATCTTTAGATTTAAGTATCTCTTTTAACAATGATAACACAAATTAACCGGTGGGATAACTAAAAATTCAGCTAATTATATGCTTTAATTGACTAAATTATGCAGTATATTCCATGGGTAATGAATGCATTGGTTAACAGGGACCAGGAAATTTGAAGTTAAGACCGTCTCATTTCTCAGCAAATCAACACTTCTTCCTCCTAATCAAATAGCTAACTTTGTGACCATTCTAAGTGTGCAACTAAAACACATTCTATGACTTCAAAAGGGTGTGGTATTCAGTCATATCTTCTTATTTTATTTTTTTAATTTTTTAACCTGGACTAGAAAAAAATCTATAGAGATCTACCACATTGTGCTGGTTAATAGAATAGCAAGTTGTAGTCCAGTTGGTCCAAGCCATCCACAAAACTTGTATATCATGCATCAAAAGTATTGTGACTACCTAGATATACCCTATAAGAATATAAAGTGTGACTAGGTAAAGAACCAGTTTCTAGTCATGTGAATACCTTTTTATTGAGCTTGCCATTGCTGAAATGTAAAATATTGATATTGTAAACACAAAAAATTGGTAGGGAGAGGGATCTGGTGGTTTCATAAGCAAAGTATGTAGTTAGAATCCAAACATGGACTATGGCTGCTATAACTCCACTAGTATTGGACACCAAATACTGACTTTATTTTCACTATCTTAAACTATATTCAATGTAGGAAACCTTTACCAAATTAATTTACACACATGTGTTATAGCTTCATTCTACTTATCATACTATTTAGCGATCAAATACAAATCATGTTTTTTCGAAAGAGCATATTGTGGCATTGCTTCATTTATGCCATTGGCTGGGTACTATATGAATAATTCATGCCTGTGTCTAGATTATGACCATTAGTCCTGTAATTTTCTTATAATTGGCTCTATGACTGCTTCTTATATCAAACTAAAAATAGAATAATACTTGTAACATCAAACACTTGAGCTGAGAGAAGAGATTAACTAACCTAAATGATACTGTATTACAAGATTATGTTCATACTGGTGTTTATAGTGCTTTCACAGTCACCATCTATAGCTAACTTCAAACACACCTACACACAAAAATAATAAATTAAGTGTTTTACTAAAAACAACTAACACAATAGCCGACATAAAATGCTTACTGGCATAAATTGGCAGAATATTGACCAGTTAACCACCTGTAATGTCTCACGCATAAGCTTTCTCTTTGACAACCCTATACCAACTTGATAAGTGTAAACTGCAGGAAGTGACTAATCTATAAAAAGAAAACCCGTTGAGGACTGGATAAATTGTTCTCAGTAGTTCATGATGGCTACTATCATATTAGTACTATTGATGCTAGCAATTTCAAATCATACTTCTGCAGGTCAGTTTATAGAATAGCTGATAGAGTCCAGAGTTATGTGATTTTATTTCTACTTATGAACTCCACAGAAAATCATATTAATGATACTGATGATCTATTGTACTGCTATGAATCCAATGCTACAATGTGCACGACACAAAATACCACAATTCAAGTTTGTATTCTGAATAAGGAAGCAAACCAAATAAAATGTCTATTTCTTTGCCAAAAAAAGGACAATTTCGAAATAATGTTAACAGATGAACAACATCAACAATGTCAGTGTCAGTCAGTTACAAGCTTTATTGACTGCAATACAACTACAACAGACCTTACTACAGAATCAGCAAGTGCTACAACAGACCTTACTACAGAATCAGCAAGTGCTACAACAGACCTTACTACAGAATCAGCAAGTGCTACAACAGACCTTACTACAGAATCAGCAAGTGCTACAACAGACCTTACTACAGAATCAGCAAATGCTACAACAGAACTCACTACAAGACCAGTTAATACTTCTACTGTAGCTATTGCCAGCTCTATCTCTGCAATAATCATCGTCGTAATTTTATCAATTCTGATAGTTACCATTGCAGGACTAGTCTTCAAGTACAAGACCAGAGCTATTCGAAGCAGGTATGAACAATATACATTCATATTGATACCTCAATCTGTACAAGCACATAGTTCAAATTGAATTAGCAATGCTAATAATGTGTGTATTATATATAGGTATGGTAATGCTGCTGTTGAAGAGAGATACGTAATGAAGGAACCCATGGCTGTATCTGTACCTGTGGACACTCCTTTGTATGATACTATAGGTGAAAACAGTCAAACTATGCCCAACTCAAATCATACAGCTACAGTTACAAAGCCACCATTACCTAATGGAATACAAAACAAGCTGTACTTCGAAAGAAACATTTCACCTCCTTCTAATGGAACCGTGCTACCTTATGAAGAACCCGTGAATGCTATCAGGGACTTTCACCATCTTTCAAACAAAGAGCCAAATACCTTACCAAGCAGAAAACAACAACAGAAACAAGATAAATACAAATATAAAACAGCGAAAACAATTCCCTCAGATTTGTCTCCTTTCACAGCTTTAAGTCCAACACAAAGAGAAAATTTCAAACCAAGTGTCTCTTCAAATACTGATGTAGCAGGAGGAACAACTGATCTTAGTGCTGACTATGCAGTTATAGAAGATGACAAGCCAATTGATGCCAATGCTGACTATGCAGTTTTAGAAGATGGCAAACCAATTGATGCCAATGCTGACTATGCAGTTTTAGAAGATGGCAAGCCAATTGATGCTAATGCTGACTATGCAGTTTTAGAAGAAGATGGCAAACCAATTGATGCTAATGCTGACTATGCAGTTTTAGAAGATGGCAAGCCAATTGATGCTAATACTGACTGTGCAGTTGTAGAAGATGGCAAGCCAATTGATACTAATGCTGACTATGCAATTTTAGAAGACAAAGGACCAAATGATATTAATGCTGACTATGCAGTATTAGAAGGGCACAATGATGTTAATGCAGATAATGCAGCATTAGAAGGAACTACAGTCTCTAATGTTGCCTATGCAGTATTCGATAAGCAATCCTCTATCCCAAACAGCACAAACACATACGACTGTCTCCACCACACCCCAACTCTGAGCCTTTCCAACAAACAACGACACCCCACATAATGAATTACTCTGAAGTTCTTTTCAGCTCCAGACTATGACACTTTATAACTGCCATTAAAAAAAACTGTTCGTAGACAAAACAAAGTACAAGAACACAGATTCATCACATTTCTTATCATCTTTATCATTATCTACTAAGTTTTGTATCATTCTTGAATAGTCAACCTGTATTTATGCCATATTAATTTGCACAATATAGATGTTTCAACACTAGCCAGTTTCAACACTAGCCAGTTTCAACACTAGCCTGTTTCAACACTAGTGATTCTACCAACTTGACTTGATACATTTGCTTACCTTAGTTGACCTAATTCAAGCTAACCATCACTCACAAGTTATATCACTTACATTCGTTTGATCCTCAAGCAGCACTCAAAAGCCCATCGTACAAGAACCTAATGAATGCATTATGTAACAACAATCGTCGTGAATTTCTACAGATAAAAATACATTCACATGTGACCAAAGGGAAGATATACATATACTAATATATAAAACTGAAAAATAAGTTAGTACACACCAAGTGGACATATTCCTGTTACGTTCTATCACATATACTTTTAAATTAGACAAAAATAAAACAAAATCAGAAAAAATCTTCATTTTCTATTTCCTGTATATGATTTCATCCTTTCTAGAACCTAATTTGTTCCATTGAAAATTAACCATACTCACCTTGTAGTGTTCCCGCAGCTCTGGTTCCTTGGCGCTGCTAGGTTTCTGCATCATCACACCCATGTCTATGTAGCCTAACAAGATGTCAATAACCTGACACACCCACAACAATCATGGGTTGCAAAATTGTAAGTCAAGTTGAAAATTTCTGAATAATTCGACTCATTACAAACATTAACTTACCTGCTCTGACACTATTTCTTTTCTCTTCTTCATCGACCCTGTGAGACCTAAGATATCGACAAACAATACAGAAATGGGTAATGGCCACCATAATGATAAAGAGCCACCATAATGATAAAGAGCCACCATAATAATAAAGAGCAGCTCTATAAGGAATTAGAACAGAGAATAAGTGTAACAGGAGTTTTTTAGGCCTTTTTAGAGGGGCATTTTGGCTCTCCCTGATAATGGTTTTGCCCCCCCCCCCCTAAAATTTTTATAATTTTCAATGATATTAGCTACAGAATTTTCATCTATTTCATGAAAATGCGAAGCCCCCCCCACCCCTCCTAATTAAAAAAATGTTGATTTGACCCCTCTCAAGATTGATTCTACAAAATAAAAGACTGGCATTATCAATTAGATGTAAACATGACTTAAGCAAAATGAAAGTATATACAGTAACTTTCACACCCAATAGAAAATGGACCTCCAGCTGGCTCCCTCAGGAATCAGTTGACATCAATAATCCAATACTTCAAATTTAATTGGTCACATGGAAATATGAAAAGCTGTCTAAAAGTTCCTGCGTAAGCAAAGCAACTTACTATGGCTGGGTTATCATATATATACATCTAGCCTCTCCCAAAAAAAAGCATTACTCATTGCTATAAAGAAGATCAATCTATGTATCTGTGCCAGATAAAAAGGACAAAGTTTACATGCAACGAGGACATGTCCTTCATGTCATTATCATGGTAACTTGTAAAGATCAACGATGCCTTGCTTTTCCCAACCTCGTTCATCAGAATATCTGGTAGTCCAAATTACAACAATTGAAATAATATATTTCATTTTCATAATGGTCATGTGAGAAAAATAAAACTTCACTTCTTTCCTAAAACATGGAGACTTGACTTCTAATTAAACTCTATTAAGAGAGGAAAAAGAATAATTAACTGACATGATTTTAGCATGACTCAAAAAAATGCCCCCCTATTCCCTCTACATAGATTTGGGGGAATTTCCAGCTAGATTACACCCTACATATGCTACATATATAGATCATATTGATGTAATCTTTAGGGTTTAAATGAACAGTATTGCTGTATAGTAAAAAGTAATCACATGAAGATTTATACAAGAGCAAATGACTATTCATTTGTAGTTGGCTGTCATCCTATATAGAATTCATTATCACTGAAAATCTATCTTGCAACAGTGTCACTCAGAAAAAAATCCAATATAGTCCCAATAATCTGCAGCTGCCAACACATGAGAGTCTTATAAAATACTTTATGTAACGAAAAGGAAACATAAAACTGAAAATGAGCTCAAATAATCAAATAAACCACTTCAATTGGGAATAAAAAGATTGTTTTAGTGTACTATACTCACAAGTAGGTAGTAATTATCTCACTCAAAGACTCACCAATCACAGCTGGAGCTGTGCCTTCATAAATACTGAGACCAAGCTTCAAAGCTTCCACTATCCTTCCCTCACGAACCAAACGACCCAATCGCTACAAACAGAGCACACAAATGCAAGCACACACATACACACAAACAAACTAAGATACACTGGTACGAAATTAAAAACCACCAACCTCTTTCCATGGCTTGATATTGACGATATGTACTGCCTGCACATGGTGGTAAAATAATAAAATAACAAATAAGCTAATTTATTGTATTACCTTAAGGCCAAGAAGCAGAAGCCTGTTCTGATGACTGACCACTGTGGAATAGCAAGCATGTTCACTAGCCGCCATCTAAATTGTAGAGAGCAAAACAAAAACAACATTAAATAAACCTAGAAATGGTGGTAATAGTAAATGGTGGTAATAGTAAATGGTGGTAACAGTAAATGGTGGTAATAGTAAATGGTGGTAACAGTAAATGGTGGTAACAGTAAATGGTGGTAATAGTAAATGGTGGTAACAGTAAATGGTGGTAACAGTAAATGGTGGTAACAGTAAATGGTGGTAACAGTAAATGGTGGTAACAGTAAATGGTGGTAACAGTAAATGGTGGTAACAGTAAATGGTGGTAACAGTAAATGGTGGTAACAGTAAATGGTGGTAACAGTAAATGGTGGTAACAGTAAATGGTGGTAACAGTAAATGGTGGTAACAGTAAATGGTGGTAACAGTAAATGGTGGTAACAGTAAATGGTGGTAACAGTAAATTGTGGTAACAGTAAATGGTGGTAACAGTAAATTGTGGTAACAGTAAATGGTGGTAACAGTAAATTGTGGTAACAGTAAATGGTGGTAACAGTAAATGGTGGTAATAGTAAACGTTAAGGGAGAAGAAATGAGTTATTTTTTTGTTAACAAAATAAAAAAGGGAGAGTGAGCATATGAGCAGTGACGACAAGCCAGAAGAAGTTGCCTAAAACTTGCTAACCATTGGGGGACTGTTTTATGGTTAGCATCACAAAAAGAAGTTGTGGTAAAACTCATATATCAGTGCACGTGTGCTAACCAGAGCTTTGCTGACATTGCCACCAGTCTCAATGGACTTGAAGAAGCTGGAGCTGTAGACTAACTCAACTTTAGTCAGGTCTAACACCTACAAGGATGAATGCACACATACACACACACATACATATAAACACGTATGACAGTCAACCGCAATGAATGCGAGCTCTCCTAGCAATAGAACCTTTATTTGGACAAACTATCTTTCTTCAAACATTCCTGCAAGGGTAAGCCACTGATAAGGAAAACACAAACACATACCTTTGTCCATATACACATACATACATACATACATACACATATACACATGCATGCACAAACACACACACACACATACATACATACACACATACATGTGCATGCACAAACACACACACATACATACATACATACATATATATACACACATACACACGTTACACACGCAATGCATACTTCAATCTCCTCATCCGTTTTCACATCCATCAGGTGTATCCGCTCAGTAGTATCCATGGCAGCCACCACATAAGGATTGATCCACTACAATAACATACAATAACAAGAAGGGAAAAAATGAGGAGTTTGAAACTAGTAGAGAGAGAGAGAGAGGAAAAGATAACTAAGTGCATGCAGGATACATTGAAAGCAAAACCCGGCCAGCACCTGGAATTTTGTTGTGTCTGTACACAAATGGTCAACAATTGTTTATTTTAGCACTCACCCTGAAGCTGGCTATGTCGTATGACACTGTAAATCTTCGCAGCAGCCGAAACGCTGGGCCAGTGCCTTTAGGATGAGCCTGTGCAGTAAACACAATATTCTAGCTGTAATACACTCCGGGGCGAAGGGGGGAGGGGGAGGGGGTTATGTACTTGTCATTTTTAAAACAAGAACAGCTTATAATTTTAAATTTTAATCTACTGCCTCACTAAAATACAGGATGTACCTAGAAAAAAACACACATAAATTTGCTGCCTATCCCCCCCCCCCCCCCCCCCCCCCCCCCCCCACCTCCCACCCATACCTCCATCTAGACTAACATTGGCTAAAACATGAAGAACAGCGTCACAGATCCAACATGCCCACAACCAATATTCATACCAGTTTATTATTGTCTGCCTTATGCCAAGAGGCTAATTTGTGTGCCTACTCAAAGAACTTGTTTGAATGCAATGCAATTAGTTTAGCTCAACAAAATACTACTACTGGTAACTACACAGAAAAATGTAGTGAAGGAACATTGTCGTTCCCATAATAATGCTCCATGTATAAATACTGTAATAAGTCGCTCCATCCGCACAGAGCAGTACAACACTACAGCCTAACAGATAATAAGAAATAAATATCTGTTCTTACAGGGATTTTTAGGCCTTTTTAGGGGGAGGGGGGGAGGCAGGCTTTGCTTCCTGAAAGATTATTATGAATTTTCATCGTGTATACAAGTAACATCTGCCACAAAATTTTTCATCCATTTCATGGAAATGAGAGCCCACCCGCTCCCCTGAAATTAAAAAAATCTTGATTTGACCTTTCCAAGTTTGGTTTAAAATAAATACCTGAGGTCCATCTAGAAGTTCTAGAATCGTGTCCCGTTAAAGAATAGTTGAGATACTGTGTCAATTACTCACAAGCAAGTATAGTTCCGAAAATACCAACAGGTGCCACTAGTACAGAATTAGCAATGTACAATCTTATGAAATATTGGTAACCAACTAAATGATGCGGTGTTTTGAGTTATAAACAAAAAGGAATGAAACATCAACAACGAACGTCGGCGATAATGATAATAAAACTGAGCATGCGTGCTTATGAGAAGTGCACGTAGCTAGCTAAATAAGGTATGCCCTGAACTGCTCGTCTTGTGAAGGGGCTGGAGCCCGAACAACACAGAACTGTTCCTCCTAGTACAGAGTACAACCTATAGAGACTGAAAATATCAGTACAATTACTCCAAGTTGAGCAAATTACTTCACTTCAGTCCAAAATGGGAATTTAAAGAAACCTGTTTGTTGTTCTGACCACACTGTGTCCACTACAGGACAAATAAGCAAATGAAAGTGTAGAACCCATTTAAGGGAACACAGTGCTAATGAAAAAACTTTCAGAACATAAATAATACCACAAATGGTAATGAACTGAAACAACAGTTTAGAAAGGGAAAAAAAGAGTTGCTCTTAGCCTTTGCTGGCATACTTAGCCTCACCTGGATGTAGAGGATAGTGTTTCCCTTAGCAACAGCAAGCACCTACAGCACAGCCACAAACAATACACAATAGCGTCACATAAGCACACAGGTCCATACACACACACATACATATGCCAGATCTGTTACATTTCCATGTATTTGAGGAATTGGTAAACATTTTCCTAATTTCTAGCTAGTTATAAGCCACCTATACGTCCTTCATCTCAAGGCTGTCTAAACAGTATGGACAGACCTGGGAAATGGGATGGGACTACAAATTCATGACTAAAAGCATTTGATGTTTATTGTCCCATTCACTTCAACAATCATGTGAGTAGACACCAGTGAGTAGACAGAAAGACAAGTTTTAATAACATGCCAAAGACCAAAGGGTCTCAACAATAACACTGTAACCACGAAGAGAGAGCGGTGCCAGACACATGCATGTGGCATGATGGCTACTACAAGTAATGAACATATATGTACACTCTTAATCAAATAGCAACAACAATGACAATCAAATTTTGCCATTTTGAAACTCCAGGAGTTTCTTCTGTTTGATACTACGGGGAAACTACTACTGTTGGCCTAAACTTCAGTTCACATAGTTGCAGTTTCAGAAACCCGTATATTATGATTCTTTATTATTTTAATCCTTAAAAATAAACATGTACACAACTGAACAAACTGTTACCTTTACACATAGACTTAGACCTGCATTCTGGTCTACCAAGGATCAGACATATGGCTTTATGTTAATTTTATTGCCTGGTATAATTTCATGGCTGATGTGGACTAACTATTTGCCTAAAAACTTATAAGGAATTGCACTGTAAATAGCGTATATTTAATTTTATCATTAAACTATATTAAAATACTCACTGTTGTGCTTCACAACACATGTCGCAAGTTTAAATATTTGGTAAAGGGTAAAATAATGAAAAACACAGTAGTACACACAACTTGTTGAGGGTAGACAGCATTGATATTGAAGACAAGTACAGAAACCACAGGCACAGTGAACACCCACCACTTACCGGTCGCTGCACCACTTTCCTCTTATTTCCGGTTTTCAGTTCGATGGCCACGAGCATCCAAGCCAGCTGGGGCAAACACTTGGGGTTCGCCTGCAATAATTGCACCAGTTTGATCAAATCCACTAACCCGACCCTGCATAACTCACTGGCACAGACACAGATGTGAGTCCCTTCAATGAAGGAATAATGGAGACTATCATGACCTGAGTGACAGTAGCAACTGCCAGAATAGAATGATCACACAAGAATGTCTCTTCTTTGTTCTCCACAATCAGTGGTTCAAAGGTCAGTGCTTCACCGTGACTACATACACACAACCATTGAAGTTAACGTGAGATGAGCTGAGCTTATAAGGCAATAGTTAAATTGCACTGTAATAGCTGCACCTATTCACACGCTTGTACTCAATACTGGGCCTACATACAATGGCACACTTGGCTGATGAGAGCTCTCATGTCCAGCTTGTATAAACTCACACTTGATTATATTCATTCAATTATTGTATTGTTTATCACACAACCTGCTTGACTTATGTACATAAATAACCGCATCTCACACATAATGATAACCTCACATTCCACCCAGCACAACAAAACTTACCACCCCGAGAAGATACATTCAGATACCCAGGACCGAGAAATGGCCCGCCTAAAAAAAAGAAAAAAGAAAAAAGATTGTTTTAACTGATGAGTAGTAATAGAATATGTTCAGACTACCAGTACAATACACAATATATATTTTAGCTAGCTATTCACACAATATATATTTAGTACAATGAAGCTGCCAAATTAGTATTTCTAAATGCAACCTTCTTTCTTGATATACTGTTGTCCTTCTGAAGGAAAATTGGCAGCACTTGTCATAGCAAAAATATATATATATGGTGATTTCAAATAGCATCTTATCTATAGCTCGATGATCTCTTATTTCTCTAATACACTCAATGGCAAACAAGCTGGTAAAAAGTTTAAAAAATACAACTGAAATTATGATAGTGCTCTTCAGTATGCTGAGTGCAACACCATACATTGCCAAAATTGCTAATAAAACTGTTACTCTCAAATTTATGATATCAAGATTCCAGAAACAAACATATGAATAAAAATAAAGAGAACTCTTTAATATTAGTTCCCTGCCAGAAATAGAAATAGAAATAAGCTGATTATTACAATGTTTCATGAAATGCCTCATCTTTATGTAAACATTTGATCTTATGAGCAACATGGAAAAGGGTTATCACAATTACAAACTCTGAACAGTGGTAACATACTTGAACTTGATACTGAATATGCTCCCACCAGTGTTGCAGAATGCCACATGGTTAGGATCATCAGTGAACTACATGATAAAGAAAACAAAAAATAATAATAATAAATGGGAATAATGGAAATAGTGGGGAAATAAATTACCTTAACTGCAAGGACCCCGAACCCAGCAGGATGGGCATCCGTAATGAAGCGAAGGCACTTATTAGTGGTCATATCCCAATGAGTGATCTGAGACCAATACAATATAAGTTCTAATTAAGTCCCCTAAGTTTTAATTAAGTCCCCTAAGTTTTAATTAAGTCCCCTAAGTTCTAATTAAGTCCCCTAAAATCTACTCCCCAATATTTCAGTTTCAATATGACCGGCACATTTCAACTCTAATTAGTGCCACCTTCCACTCGGCCAGCCTTACCAGTCCTTTGGCATGTCCACACAGCAGCCTGGTGCCATCCGGACTTAAATCTAGAGCCGAAACTGCTCCATATTGCCCCACTAATAATAAAAAAATGTGACAATTTACAAATGAGATATAAAAATTCCATAATTTCACTCACTATCCACTTCTTGGCCTTTCTGGTAAGGGGTCAGCACACTCTTCAACTGTTCTTTCTTGTCTGTAATATACATAAGCTCTGCACATTAACTTCAATGTTCAGACACAAAGCTCTCTACCTACCAAATATAAGCACAGCTCCATGGGAAGTGCCTATAGCATACACACCACGTGCAGCCTAGACAAAACATGCATAGCACTGTCATTCATTGCGAGTATCAAACCAACGATAAGAACTCACCAAAACTGTGGGAAGTCCAGCTTCACTGTGCACCTAACATAATATATATATAGCAATCAAGAGTTGGTGGTGGCTGATGCACATGTACTTCTAAATTAAAAAAAAAACAACAACTAAAAATTCAACACAATTTGACTATATAATTTCGACACAATCTACAAACTCTGATTGAAGTCTACTGTAAGAGTCAATACAACACTAATAATTACAACACTGATAGAGATCTTCACGAGCAGAGAGTGAGAGATAGTGCAGTGGTATGTGATTCCCATATTGTAGGAGCTACAAATTGGTGTCCTAACATTGAAATATGGACCATTGGAACCACTATTGAATAAACGTATGTACAAAGTGATTAATAGAGAATATGAAGTTGTTAAGGACAATGAAAAATTTTCAGAATAAAACTGGAGCCAGAATCATGAGAGCGTAATTACATTTTATTTTTGCTGCTATTGTTTTCCTCATACAAATTATTTGTATTAATGTACAAGGAGAAAACTGTCAAGACTCCTCCAACATCAAGAAACAAAAAAAGTAGCAGCAATAGTGGGTATACATGTAACAACCTCCTTCCACTTCCCCACATGAAATTAACGAAACTTGAGCATCACTGCCGTTACAATGCTACAATCCCATAACCTAAATAGTTGGATAATTCAGTGTCTTTATACACTCACCGTTGCCTTGGCCAACTGGTTTGCTATTCCTTTCATGATGGTCTGCTTCAAGATGGCTCCCTCTGTGTTGAATGGATCTGACTGCTTCAAGGAAGAGGCCCTGAGCAACATTGGCAAGGCAAACAAAAATGGAGTACAGGATGTAAAACAGTTATAAGACCATACATACATGAAATTACCAACACTATTCCTCACATCTGATACAACGGTGACTGCATATTATTATTATAGTATTTTACAAAGGGGGAAAATGAGAAATTCACAACCTCTTTAATTCTGTCTAGATTACACTAAGTACTAATGTGTTAGTGATGGTTGAGTGTATTTTAACTCCAGCTACTGAATTTGGTATTGATGTATACACTTCAAGTTCCCCTACAAAACCAACTGTCGTTCTCCACGAGTGGATGTCACCACTCCCACTAATGAGTATACATTACCTTCTCGCCCTCATGGCAGACAGAGATGCAGTCCTTCTCTCAACATCTTCTGCAATCCCTAACTCTTCCAGAGAAAAGGCATTCGGCTCCTCCTAAGAAATGAAAATATTTTATTACTTGCTAGCACTATTCAAGTTGTAAAGAGATCAGGAATGAGTAAAGATGTTGACCGTTCAGACTTAGTGACACTTTGACATAATTGGAAGGGAAAAAAACAATTTCAACTTGTAATGAAATTGTAATAGGGACTACATCCACAAGCTACTGTATCTATACTACTACTACTACTACTACTACTACTACTACTACTACTACTACTACTACTACTACTATTGTGGCAACATCTGGAAGCTGATGTTGTAGTCTATAACCAACTGAAAAAAAAAAGGAAAACTAATTGGTGGCAAAAAATGTAAAATTAAGATTCTTCAAAGATTAATACATGTATTAAAATCTATATAATAATACATTTGTACGTCAGTAACGACGATGGTGTGTCTATTCATGAATACTTCATTAACTGTGCCTGGTTATGAGTTATTGGCTTCATTGGTATGTGTACATATTAATAGAATACATGGATCAAGAAAAGTAAGTGAGAAAAAAGTGACAATTGATTGTATATTAAATAATGAATTACTGAGCCAGGCTGGTAAAGCATACAACAACCGTGGTGTATAAATTTACGAACAAGTTGAGTCGGGTTGGTAAAGGATCGTCATTACTGGCAACTACAATGAGTGTAATCACGAATATGTGGGTCAAGAAAAGAAAAAAGCAGGCTGAGGTAGCTAAACCAAGTGGTAGAGGATGATAAAAACATGTACCTTATGTTACTGCATTCCTAAATTGCAAAGTTAATACATCAAGCGCCAATGTCAGTGGGATACTTGCTGGTCATCTGATATTCATTAAGTATTAATAAAACCTTTACATTGATAGCAGCACACACCTCTTATAAACATTAAAGATTAAAACTTCATAGAGTAAGGGGAATGTTGATGACAGCAAAGAATATATACTAGCTGCAATAGCAACACTTACACTCAAAATTTCATCCACGTTCTGCTGACATTCCACTTCAGGGATGTCTTCTTCGAAAGAAACCTACGGTAGATTACAAATACAATATGTGAAGAGATTGGGGAGGGAAATATTGAGACAAAAAAGTAATTATAGTGTCTCAAAGTCCACTAAGGTTCCTAATTCACCTCTAACGTACACTACTTTTTTAATCTTTCCCGTGATTCTTGGGGGGGGGGGGGGGATTTTGAGAGGAATAACTACAATAAAGTCCATTGCTTTCACTATGATTTAGTTTGTAAACATCACTTTTTGATCACTACACTAATATGCCTTCCTTCCCATCCCTTCTCATTGACAATGTACAGATTGCTGGACTTTGATACGTATGCAGATTAAACTTGTGCTGTCATTGGATTTGCTGAAACTATTTCATTGAATCTACTGTGGTAAAGTGAGTAGCTGTTGAAACTCATGTTGTTTTCTTATATGTTCCACTTCATAAATCCACTGCTTGAAATGTATAGTTGAATGTCATTTGATTAGTGTGATAGCTCATGTGCACAAATACTGCACAATAACTGCTATATATATGTGTGTGTGCATCTTATTTGTAGTGCTCAGAGGAGCCAAGAGAGATAGAAATACAACAACAAAAATTTTTATAAATTTATAGCCACTCAGACTTAGGTTAGGTGGGGTTAATATTAGACGGAAACTACTATGCAGTGGTAAAGGGAAGTCGGATTGTGCAGACCCAGCATCACGTGAGAGGTAGAGCAGGAACTAGTTGATCAGTACACATTGGGAGAAAAAACAAATCTTGCCTCAGTGAGCAAATTCATCGCCCAACCCTTTACCTAATTAAGGGAAGCTAGGAGGAAAGGGGGGAGGGAGAGGGGAGAGGGAGGAGGGGGAGGGGGGGGGGGGGCTCTTCATATAGCAACTAATCTTTGGTAGACAGCTTGCTGCTTTGCCATGATGAGGTGCGCGCTGGCAGGACTGCTATCCCTTAAACTTGCCCCAATTAACACATGCTAATTGGGGGTGGGGTTCCTGGCAGCTACCCATGCCAAACTAATCAGTAAATAGCGCTGTGGGCAATGAGATACTACCAGGAGGATATAAGAGGTGAGTTGTAGATAAGGGGGTAATAGCAGCACTCATGCAGCACGGGATCACACGGCACTCAATGCAGCACGGGATCGCACAGCACTCAATGCAGCACGGGATCACACGGCACTCAATGCAGCACGGGATCACACGGCACTCAATGCAGCACGGGATCACACGGCACTCAATGCAGCACGGGATCACACGGCACTCAATGCAGCACGGGATCACACGGCACTCAATGCAGCACGGGATCACACGGCACTCAATGCAGCACGGGATCGCACGGCACTCAATGCAGCACGGGATCACACGGCACTCAATGCAGCACGGGCACGGGATCGCACGGCACTCAAGCAGCCGATCGCACCACTCAATGCACACGGGATCGCACGGCACTCAATGCAGCACGGGGCACTCAATGCAGCACGGATCACACGCACTCTGCAGCACATGATCAACGGCACCAGCAGCACGGGATCACACGGCACTCATGCCACAGGATCACACGGCCACTCAATGAGCACGGGCATCACACGGCACTCAATGCAGCACGGGATCACACGGCACTCAATGCCAGCAAGGGATCACACGGCACTCAATGCAGCACGGGATCACACGGCACTCAATGCAGCACGGGATCACACGGCACATCAATGCAGCAACGGGATCACACGGCACTCAATGCAATGCAGCATGGGATCACACGGCACTCAATGCAGCACGGGATCACACGGCACTCAATGCAGCAAGGGATCACACGGCACTCAATGCAGCAAGGGATCACACGGCACTCAATGCAGCACGGGATCACACGGCACTCAATGCAGCACGGGATCACACGGCACTCAATGCAGCACGGGATCACACGGCACTCAATGCAGCACGGGATCACACGGCACTCAATGCAGCACGGGATCACACGGCACTCAATGCAGCACGGGATCACACGCTCAGAGGGTGGGATAGTCGCGGCATAAGACAAGAGCTGCAGAATTAAGATATCTCATAAGAGAATGAAAAATGCTCTTATAGGTGTCTACATGGGTAATAATTTATTCTACTATTAAGACTGGTAGGAGTAACAATGTGGTAAGAGTAACGCACTGATAGCGCTGCCACCAGAGTTCTGGGCAGAAGCTGACAAGGTAGGGTTCAATCTACTGGTTATCAAAATCTACACGTGTTCAGAACTGACAAAAATGAAGGGAAATGTATGTTATATATGTGTATGAGTATGCGTGATGAGGTGTGTGCGTGATGAGTGATGGTGTTGCAAATGCGTTTCTGGACTGTGTTCCAAATGACGCACAAGGGTGCACGCGTGAATGAAGCTATTATTAGAATTAAAATAAATTAAAATAGAACAATACAGATAAATAGTAATTAGCTAATGAGAATAAGTGTTCATTCTTTCTTTAAGTATTGAGGTGTTTCACCGCAAAGACTATGCAATAGTTAAACCATGGGTTCAAGGAACTATAGCCTGAGGAAGAAGGTGGTTATCTAGTGATAATTCCGAGAGTTGCCATAGTTTAACTCATAGCCACCATTTCAAAAAGTATAAAAGACCAAGTAAAAAGGGGATATTGTTGTTTTGAGGGAGAAATTATGTCCAATTAACGCAGAGAGGGTCCCTCCACAATACCAACAAGAAGAAGCGCATCGTTCTCTCTCCGCCACCTTCAAGCTAAAATAGTGGAGATAGAGCGACGGTATTCAGTGAGGTTCACAAGACTTCATTCCCAATTTAAACAATTCTCCGTGTCCATCTTCTTCAGGTGGGGATGAAGTATCTAACTGTTCGCGAAGAAATCTTCATACTAGTAAAAAATAGATTTATTTTGTAGCTAAATGGACCATGTTATATCACCATAGTGCATCTCACTCTAATATTATGCATGAAATTTAAATTCTTTGTGGTACAAAGTTATTTTTTTCCACAGGTGATTGGAAGGGAATATACAGGGGAATAATAGTTTTAATCTGTTACCACAGCAACTAAATAAGTATAGGTTACACCACGACGTGGAGGTCGGTATAGGATTTACACAAGCGAGGGCAAAGGCCCAAGGATAGTGTAAATACCGACTGAACAGGAGGGGAGCAACTGACTTGTACCAGGACTCTAGACTATAGGAAACACATAAAATTTATTTTTGATAGGATAGGATGAAATAGATTCACCACAAATTGAGGACCTTTTTAACGTACCATGGTACAATAACTAATCACTTACTGCTCCGAGATGTTCTAGAGTGGAGGTGAGTTGAGCTGACGCTGTCAGTCCATTCCCAGCTGTGGAGCCCTCAGCTGATGCTGAGCTTACCGGACCAGAAGGAGAAAAGTTTCCCTTAGGAGCAAGTACAGGCCTCGACATCACACCGCCTCGCTTTAACTCAGCTGCTCACTATTGTTACCGTCTACGGAGTCACTACCGACCCTTGCGGCTTGCAGTTGAGTTGTTGTTGACAAGGAGCCCTAAAGCATATTTAATATTTTAATTTTTCTCTTCGTGCATTTAGATATGAAGACACTTTACGTAATGACGTAACGCACGCGCGAAGTCAAAATTCACCAAGTTCATTTCCTGCTTGGGTTGGTAAAGAGTCGCGAGATAGAAAATAATATTATACATGTTTTTGTGCATTTAGCTATAAAGCATGAAATTTGGTACTGACATTACATTATTCCATGCAATAACATAGTGCAGGGGGCTTAGGCTTGGGAGGGGGGGGGGGGGTTACTATTTACCTTTAACCATTGACACAACGAACTTGCACACCATGTGTGATTGGTCATTTCAAGGATACTTTTATTTTTACTAACAGTAGCCAACAATTCCTTATTGAAGCAGTTAACCACCCTGCAGTTTGGATTGGTCAAGATAGTATTTCTAACTGAAGAACTAGGTGATGTAGCATACTCATAGCTTTAGTGCTTCACTATACACTCTTTTGGTGCATCTTCCAGTCATACGGCTTTCCAGTGATATTCTTTATCAAGAACACCAACCAGCCTGGAAAGGTTATCAGAATTGAAGCAAATAGAGTGCCAATACTTCATCATTATCAACTGAACTCGAAAGAAGCGTGACTTCAATCATTCTTCTATCAGAGTCAACTGATACTGATGGTATTGGTAGTCCAATCATTTTATAGTTTGACCTTAAGCAAATTGCAACACAAACTTTTTCAACTGTTTCTAGTATAGAAAAACATGCTTTATAACACACTAAAAGTCCTAAGAAATCCTTTGGGGGGAAAGCATAGAAAATTCCATTATTTGTATCATGCATGATTGACCTTAGACCTTATTTCTCAAAGGTGACAAGGCAACACATTTGTCAAGAGTGATTTAACGTCTGATCGCAATACTCTGGCTATGGTGTGACGCTGCCTGACATGGCTACCACCATAGCTGTCTCCACGAATGTCACGTCACTGTCAGCTTCGTCTGAATCCACATCATGTGGTTGAACTTTGACACAAAGGACTGCATTCGTGGCTTCTCTGGTGGACTTTTCTCGATGCAGCATCGTGTGATGTTTATTGTGGCATGTTCGGCAGGTGTACTTGGAGGGACAGTGCGTGTAGCCATGTCCTTCTCCTAGACAGTTAGTACACAATCACTTCTCCCAAACAAACTTGTTTCTTTTGTCTATGTCATAGTGGGCGAAGGGTTGACACCGAACTAATTTGTGCTTGTCTGCGCACAGAGGGCACTTGATAACTGGCAGCAATTTATTCGGCTTGCTCTTGGCTGAGCTGTTGGCTGGTGATGTGGAAGTGGTTCCAGAGGTGTCTGGTGCCATTTGTTTGATGAGGTTTCTGATGTATTTCTCGGCATCTTCTATTTCTTCAGGGGTCAACTGTGGTTAAACTCTCTGTGGTGATATACTAACACAATGTAAACAGCAAGATTTCTGGAGGGTATGCTTACTGTCTACTATATCCTACTATATTCGGCAAGAAATCGAAACGTCGGGTTAAGTTTTAATTAACAATATTATTGGCTGTAAGAACGAGAAAATTTGCTATTATCATATTTATTTCAGCCGAGAATGACTGAATCATTCATAGTTCTTTACAATTCTCAGTCACTAGTAATTAATGAAACACTGCTATATGACACGATGTAAAGGATGCAAATGCATGTAAAATGTGGCTAATTAGGCAGCATTTAGGCTTGACATGAACGTGTTTCCACACATGAATTTGACATTAGCTAGGCTTGCATCTGAAACTTTGGAACAACTAAAACATCTCTTATCTTTGAAATTTTTATTTACTGTTTTTTAAGGTTGTTTATACTTCTATGACGTTTTCTCCCAGAGATTTCCTAATTACCCCGTTCCCCTCTTACAATTTGTGGGGAACTGGATAGGAGCCTGCCTGACATTCAGGTGAGACTGCTCTTGGCTTTAATTGTACAGCACCACTGTAAGACCAGCAAAAATTGTGGCTAGTTTGGAGCCAGGCTGTTTTAAAATGGGCTGGCCTGTTTAAAATGGTCCAGACCATTTTAAAATGGGTTTGCAGTTTGAAAATAGTCTGTAACAAATATATTTGCAGCATATAGCTAGCATTACTAAACCGTTTCCCTCATTCTACAGTTGACGAGTATTGTTTTCATAAGATTTCTGGGATACTTAATTAAAAATGTCCATGTGAGGAAGAACAAAGCACAGAAAGTGAAAAAGTGGAAAAGTTAATGGATTTAACTTTTTACCTGCAAGTTTGAGAGTGTTGCTTGAGGTTTGATTACAGGGAAAGATGTTTCTACAAAAATTGCATCGATTGGATTAGCAGCAATGCTGGTAAGTCATACTAACACCTCTTCAACTGGGTTTGGGTGTACACCTCCATCACATCACCACTTTGCGTCTCGTTTCCTAATTGATACGCTACACAACATGGTTTCTGCTGCTCAATACAATGAAATTCACCTGTTTCAGAAAAAATGCTGTGGTAAGTTACTGGGAAAAAACATTCTAAATTATTTAGAATGTTTGTCCAGTATGTGGCACGCAATGCTGACCACAATGTCAGAACCTGTGATGGAAGTGATATTTTCCATGGCAGGAAATGCTCACAATTGTAACTCCCAGGAACAAGAATACCAACCAAATTCTCAGAATGAAAGTTATACCCAAGGATAGAGCTGCTATGGAAAAGTTCCAGTCTACTACCACAAGAAAGAATGAGTAGGAATGACTGCTGTGATGGGATGGGAATGATCACAATTGTAACTCCCAGAAACAATAATGCCAACCAAGTTATTGTAATTATACACTATCTTTCACAAAATTTGCTCTGATTTGCTTGTGAACATGTGTGCATGATTGATGGCGTGTAGCTAGCTACTGGCAACTATTTCACTTGTTTTTTTGTTGTTGTTGTTTTTGTTGTTGTTTTGTTTCTTGCACTATCTTTTCGGATTTTATTTGGCTGAACTTATGCCGGCTTGCATGATACCTCATCAAGGTTACCTCTATACCATCCCCATCACTGAGTTGTTTCAATGTTCACTTTCATTGACATGTCCAAGCTCAGCAAGATGATCTGATAAAGATCTGCCAACACCAGGACTTCCTTTAGCAGCAGCAGGAAACTGCAATGCAGTCCCAGTCTCTTCCTGGAAAAGTAAGAGATTTCAATTAATTAGGAGCTCATTTTAGGTACAGATAAAGCAGCCTCTACAAGAATACAAGAGAATGTGACATTTTGCCATTGTTGACAATGATTATGTATTAGAAAAAGGTAGCAAGTGATCTAGCAATCAGCATGGCATACCAAGAATTTGACCAACTTCATAAATTCGTACACTGTAGCATTAATTTTCAGGCATCTGCTTGCATCAACTGCCAATAGCTTTTAACAAATGCAGGTGTGATAGAAGTTACTGCATGTACCACATGCTGATGAAAACCATTTTTATATTTGGTGGGGGGGGGGGGGGGGGGAATAAAACTTCACGTAGAAAAAGTTTAAAAGTTACAGCTAGTGAAATTTGGATGATAAGTGTAGCATTTAAAATTGACTTAGCTATGCTTCCATTCCTTTGTATGAAATCCTTATTATCTTTCAGTTCAATGTCATCTGCTTGTCTTTGTAAATAGGCTTTAAACATGGCATCATACAATGCTAAACTATTATCAGGACCATCAATTCTTTTCTTTAACCCAGGAAGCTGAAGACAATTATTGACAGCTGTAAATTAGTGTTAGTTTGGTTTAGAGATTTCAGACTTCCTTTAAATTATTCATACAAAAAATATCTTGAATGCTTAGTTTTTGTTTTCCTAATAGCCAATATAATTAAAACTTAACCCTTTAAGGGGTTTCAGTTTTAGTAAACTAAAACAATACTATTGTAAATACCAACTAAGTTCTGTAGTTAGTACTGGTATTGTGATAAGGATCTCTTTTTATCATTTTGTAAATTGGATTAAATTAATGAGCCAATCAAAATTTAGAATTCTATAACTCTGGAATGGAGTGTTATAGACATGATTTTAATACCATTATACTCAGTAAACATCAGCCTTTCTCTGATACCATACACAAAGTACCACTACTTCCGATATAAAAGCATCAACCCAATGGCATAGTTTTGTGGAATAAAGGTACCAAAGGTCAAACTGAAGATAAGCCTGATCTTAAAATAACCTTCATAATTTTTAAAATGTCATGTCATCATAAATGTATATAGATAATTCATCTGCTAAGTCACTACTTGCTAGTAGTTACCTATGCTATATTCTGAGATATGGCTACCAGCATTATATTATGATGATGATAATTATGATGATGATTATAAACTCAAAGAGTGTTGTTAGATTATACCTATATACCTGAACTTTTAGCTATTAGGAACCCTTGAATTAGCTAAAATTATGGTATAGGCTGGTGCAGTTAAATAAAAGTGACACCAATAAATTAAACACACCTATATATTATACCAAAAATAAGTTTACAAAGTAAATTTTAATATTCTCAATATACATAGCACAAGCCGCCAGTGCTGCTTGAATAAGCAGAAAGTCAGTTCTAGTGAATTACATAGCATCCACTAAATGAATTTTTTTGCAAATAAATATAACAGTGAAACTTTCTTGCTTTACCTGATATGCCAACTGTTATAAAAATGGTCACTTTGAATGCATTGTTATTCCCATGTCTCTTCTGCCTCTCTTTTGGGGATGTACATACACATAATAAGAGAAAGAAACCTTAGAGCGCTCTTTTGAAAACTATACAGCTTCATCTCAAGGACAATCACAGTCAGTAAAATATAATGATTCTAAAATAACTTGCAGGATGCATGTGAAAAACAATAACTAACACAAGGCACCAATGAATCACTGGATCTAGCTAACACATTATGATATAAACTATAACATTCCAGTCATTCCCAGCAATAAACCATAACTATGGAGTATTGATGGTAGAAAATGCAGAGTAAATGGAATCATTAATGTAAATTGTAACTGTTTAGATATGTAGACATTCCTGACAGCACTTTTACTAAGTAGTCCTCAAATTTAGCTTCATCTTTCCAATTCAAAGCAGCCATAACCGGATATCCTGAAGTGTTGTCTATAGGTGTGCGCCCTTGACCATCCACAGACAATTTAACTTCTTTAAACTCCAGATAATCCCCAGCCACAGGCAGAGCCAGTAAAGTAGCCACAGTATCAAACAGTATAGGTGTGCCAACATTGGATAAGTCACACGGCTCAGTGTGGTACAGGCAATAATAGACCAGAGAAGAAGCCAGACCAAGGATCTGCTTCCCGTCCAACTTGAGCAGTTGCTTAAGCTCGGGGACTTTCAGCAAAATTGTGCCGCAAGTATCCAGTGGGGTCAACGCTATGTCCCAGCCTGCCTTCAGCAGGACTTCAAAACAGTAAGGACAAACTTTGACATTGTATTCATCCACTGGAATCGAACTGTTGGAATAGCCACGATCAATGGATCCAGCCATGGCCAAGATCTTTGCATTCTTCACTGTGTCTGGATACTTCTGAATCAAAGTAGGAAAATTTATCATGGGCCCAATTGCTATGATACCAATAGGGACCGGGCTACTAGCTATAACTTTTGCCATCTTTCCAATTCCATCCTCGTATACTATGCCTTTATAACTGGAGAGATTTACATTTTCTGCCCAAGGGAAGAAAGTAGTAGCTGTCTCGTTTGTATTCTTTATTCCCATCCCAATTGGGATGTCATCCCTACCAATAAGTTGTAATAGTTTGGCTGTGACCTTAGCTCGAGCCTCTACGTCATTGGTACAGGTAACAATCAATTTGACGTCAAGGTACTGGCTAAGCGCAGCAAACGCAATAGCCATGGTGTCGTCCAGAAAAGATCCTACATCGGTGTCGATTATTACAGGAATCTTGCCAGCGGTTGCACCCGATGCTTTCTGACCATAAATAGCTGCTTCATTCCATGAATATTCTAGTCCACAACCATAGCGCGCAAGGGATAGGAACACTAGCACCTGAGCTCCACCTAACCAGAGAGACAATGGAGACATTTTAGCACCTCTGCTTGCTAACTTCTGACACTTCTGAACACCTGACGAGTCTAAATTGGGTAAAAATTATGTAATAGTGCTTACGTCGGAGGAAACCCTTTACCATTTTACTGAATAAAGTGCATGGGTGACCGGGGTTGGTAAGGTGTGGACGCCCGTAAGCACTGCCCGTAAGTACTGCCAGTTTAACTGTTGTTGCTAGCTAGGTCTTTAGCTAGCATATCTAACACTGACTACTGAGGCTTGAAGCTAGAAAGTGAGCGTATTCACACATGTTTAGGATATTATATTCCTTGCTCTTTATAGAATGGTTCGTAGTACAAATGGTGCCAGAGTCTTCCTTTCTGATACATGTGGTCACTTTAGCATGTATAGTTATAGGAACAAAGAATCAAGAGTCTAATCCTCTAGCATCTCACAATCACATTCTAATGTATGTTAGTTTCGCGGGCTAGACCCCTTACCTAATCGCTCCGCTCCGCTCTTTTTTCGCTGCGCGCGCCAGACTCTAAGTTATGGCTCCACCACCGGTTCCCCACCCGCCTCCCTCCTTCCCGAGATGGGGTGTGGTGTAGCCCCTTTTATTTTTTTTTATTTTTGTACCTTTCCTTGCTTTGCCTTTGTGACTATAATTATTATATGGATGAACAGTGTGCTGATAAAATTGATGGGTAAAGAATCGTCACACGAGATGTCTAGAAATATCCGTTCAAGATTTCCTGAAGAAAACAAATACATTTAATAAATATATATTATTCATTTGATACAGGAGAATATCACGAGTCTGTTGGCTTAGTATTTACGCGAGTGCCGCAGGCACGAGCGTAAATACCGCCAATCAGACGAGTGATATTCTCGATCGGGTATCCAATGGATAATAAATTTATTAGGTACTGCTCATGCGCGAATACCTTGGTAACAAGAAATTTACCTAGGGGGACGTAATAACCCAACGTAATAACTATGAACACAGGTGATATGGAAAAATATTGCCCTAAGCCACATCCTGTTTACTTTAATGCATTTTCTATGTGGCAACAGTTATCAGGCTCTGTTCAGTACCTAATAAATTGAATTTATTATGTGATGCTGCTCGAAAAAGGGGTTAGGACCACTCTTCTCTGAACACTATTTTGATGGCATTGTGTATTCATTTTTGCAAGACTATAGCTTGTACAATGATATATTTATTTACACTAGCTTTTTAAATAGTTTTTTTTTTTTTTTGTGTGTGTGTGTGTGTATGATGTTGTATGTATGCATGTGTGTATGTATATATGTGTGTATACGCATGTATAAACAATATTAGAATACACCTTGTATATCTATGTACTTTCCTCAATCCACATCCAACTCAGTCAATCATGCGTATTCCTAAAGAATTAAACATACATATACGATTGAGTGTCCCATAATTTAGAATGGATGCAAATGATTGAACATCAGACCCACCCCCAAATATCACTAAACCTGGAATTCCAGCACAATAAATCTATTTATAGCTGGGCAGCCTGCCAGCATTGATCCACGTCCAGACATCTCCAAGCATGAGGGACACCCACAAGCATGAGGGACACCCACTGAATGCTTCAAAACAGAAGCCAGTGACTGGCCACAAGTTTTCCCACAAGCACCACGAAGCCAACTCTGTGTGCCACACTTTGAGTACCATACGCCCACTCAAACTGGTCCCAGACACTCTCACTCCAATCCATCCTCTTCACTCAGTGGTTGGCACTTGACACACATAAAAAGAATCGAACTTGCTTCTGTTTCTTGTGTGTTTTCCCCCCCTCCTACGCCCACTTCAAATACACCCACTCGACTCTCATGAACTTTTTATTCACTGAAAGTTGTGTCTACTTCACTGGACTGTTTCCTTTTTGTTACTAATACTTATAGTTATAAGGACAGACTTAAGGCTTGCATGGAATAGGTGTGTGTGTTGTGTGTGAATGTTTAAGGTTTCCAGAGCCATCTTTGTTAGATGTCATTAAATGCCACCTTTCCCCCTTAATAGTCTCCTGTGTATTTTACCACCTGCCTGTTAATTTTATAAAGTACCACAAACTGTTAGGAAGACAGACAGACAGATATCATAAATGCCAGCATGGGATATGTATTTGACATTGCAGCTACATTGTGCTAATTAGTGAGTTACTAGCTGCTACATATGCAATATGTTGACCTAATTGGGAAAGAATTATGAAATTACATGAAAATATAATATATATTACTATACATCTCTCTCTCTCTCTCTCTCCTCTGTTCTACCGCCCCCACCCTCCCTCCCCCTTCTTTTCCCTCTTGCTCTTCCCGGTCCCCAAAGTTCAAACCAATCCCGGCACCTGCAGACCTATACCCACCTAACCATTTCCTCCCTCATCCCAGCCCATTCTCTACAACAGCCTTAGTTTACATACTCCATCCTCATGAGATGATAATTGATGAGTTCATGCGTCTGAGAAAGTCGTCTGGGATGAATCTAATTGGATTGTCTCCAGGTCATCAATACTCTTAACTGAATTTCCTGCAATGTATGCATCTCTGGTCAGTTTACTTAATTTCCTTCACTCGACTTGCCTGCATCATGCTTTCCTTGTCTAGAGGACTCCGACAGTCATCAATTAACTAACTAGGAACACTACCTGCACTAGTCACAAATAAGTTTAAGAAACTCCATTAACTTGCAGCCATAACTACCCACTGAGACATAATTAAATTCTCGTTTGTTGCCAATGGAACCGATCTGTTCTAACTTGGTGTGGTAAGCCGAGAAGCATGCTCAGTGGAAATGTCTTATGGGATAATGTAGTAATTACATGTGTTGCACTAACTGCCCGGTAGCCATCTGTTTATGGCGCTGGATTTTTTTTTAATAGACATGTACAATATCCTGGTGGCTACAGGAAACCTTATTAAATAAGAATTACATTCATACACACATTTACGCACTAGATTTCTCTTTCTCTTGCTTAAGTGATGTACACGTTTTTCACAGTTCCTGACAAGCAAGAGAAGCTGTATGAAAGTATTTGATGCTGCTGGAGTGATCAAATAGCACTAGCCTTGTAACATAACTAAAGCCGTAGCGGTGGAAACAGACGTACAAAAAAAAAAAAAAGATTAAAAAAATTGCCATGTCAAGTGGCACACATGTAGGACAAGTGGTGAGAATCACTATCAGTGCTCCCAAAAACGTGCCAAATTTCTCTGCCCCTCAATTCAAGAGAAGGGAATAAAATATAGTTATTATCACTTTACACATTGGCAGCCATTGGGACAACTAGAGACATAAAAAGCTCCATGTTGCCATAATGAGCTCCTTTAAACCTCACTGCTTGAATCGTGATCACCCTCCTGGAATGCACCTTGACAACAGGCAATGAGTCAATTCCATACAGGGTCGCCATAGCTCTGTGGCTCTATTAGAGAGAGAGAGAGGGGAGACCACATTGGAAGATGTTTACTCGATGTGCCTGTGGCTGTGGCTATAAACAATTATATTAGGAATGCTTGGTAGTGGAATTATCGAAGACCACTTAGTTTCCAAATACCGCATAATAGGCACTTTAAGATCATTCATTAATCTAAGTATCAGCTACAAGATACCAAGTATTAGCGTGGCCTTGGACAGAGTTCAAGTGAAGTGGATCCTGATGAAGTTTCCTAGGCGTTGCCTGGCAAACTACATTATCAGTGCCCATAGCGGGAGGTCGCCACAAAGGAGGCTACTTGTAACAAAGAATGTTCTTGGCAGGTAGGGAAGGTCGAAGCCACTGTTTGCCTGTCCTGAGGTTTCAAAGTGATTTGCATTCCGACTCTCCCACACTCATTTACCCATAGTACTGGCATTGGTTACTGACTCATACTTCACTGGGACCAAAAAAAAAGAAAAGAAAAAAAAAGAGCATTACACATGTTGAGCAGTACTCTCTGTCCCGATGTTGTGATGTTCATGAACATGGCACTACACCCAAGCTGCCAAGTTAATGGGCCACAACTGCTCTGGCACTTGTCTTAAAATGGGTCAATGGCTAACCACTTATGTGCCTCTTTAGGAAAAGTACCTGAAGGTTCAAAGACAACGCTGGCCTTTAATCAATGCAAGAGGCTGCCAAGACTGTTTCTACCACGGCAGCGTTGAATGTAAGGTCACCTAATCTGCTTTAAAATTCTTCTATAGTCTTTATAATTGTTCAAAACTGGGTTTGAATAATTTGCCCAAAATCTAAACACAAACATTGCAGAACAACAAGAGGCTTTGTAGTAGGAAGATTGTCGCGAAAACACTGAGTAAGTCAGTCTGGCTAAGTACACTCAACAAAGCTTTGAACTGCAAGCTTTCCCGCAAAACAGGTCTATGAGAGCAACAGTTTCCTTCTAGATGGGAAACCATTGAAGTTTGCACAACCACTTATTTCACTATAAACTGTGGAATCTCTTCCCTTAGCCAGTGGCAAGCCCTACCCATATCCACCTCAAACAAAATCACTTTCATTAATAAGATTTCTACTTTATCCGATAAAGACAGAAAGAAGTTTTATTGTTATAAAAAACACATTTCTAATTTCCTCAACGAAGCGAACTTTTTATTTATAAACATGTGGAAAAAGTGTGTTACCTAAACTGCAACCTAATGTCTGGCGTATACACAAAGTAGGATGTGAAAATAGACAAGATGTAATTCAGTGAATTTGGGTGTGAGGTCTGAGGTATGTGCAGCTTAGACTGTACATGTGTTGAGCTGCACATGCCGAACTTGTTGAGAGCAGACAACACTTTTTAAATGTTGTTGGGCCGCCATCTCTTAATTGATATTGTATTGCTACAGCCAGAACGGGCAGGACAGGTTGTTTGGTTGCCTCTCGCACTTCTCCACTACCACTTTTTTCTCTCTCTCTTTTTTTTTTTTAATTAAAACTAGTGATGATTTAAGGTTTACTATTCAATGTCGCTGAAAAGCATGGTATCACTGAATGCTAAAAAACAATATAGGAATTGTTATAAAGGGGTAGAGTAAGCTTCGGTATGTGTTTTTTTTTGTCCTTAATTCTTGGAAGTGTTCGTGCATGGATAAGCCCGGACTGTGTCAAATCACTTGCTGAAAAGTGATTACTATTGTTTTCATTCTGCTCAAATCAATGGTGCATTTGTAGCTCAGTGGCTTCAGTCTTATCAAGAGAAAGCAATTTCCGTAAGTGGGAGTACTTATGAGTAGTAGCTCATTAATTGCATTACCTATGAGCGCCGGCACTTCATAATTGTAGGCTCCACGTGTCGATGTGCCCTGCAGTGCCCGCTAATAGCATACCCAAACAGAGACCATAAAAATTACACTAGCACATCTCTCTCTCTCTCTCTCTCCAATTGATAATTCCATATTTGGTGTATTTTACAATTTCCTCAGTTTACAGTAGATAAATGTAAATGTCGTAAAGAGTTCCTAATAGTATTCTAATTGAATAAAGGTCTATACTTGTTTTTAAATTTTACCTTGGCTACACTCTACTACTTCTCGGAACCATGCCACCGATCTTTCTATAACATTTCATACTGAATTAAAAATAACACCAAACCAAAAACACAAACGTTTACGGTTGCTATTCAGAGCTAATCATCTGTCACTTACTGAAGGAATTATGTTACCAGTTTCCACTCATGGTCACGTTTTAGTAGCTAATACGACAATTTTAACAAAAATTGGCAGTCATTTTAACAACAGTTACCGTAACGGTCACATCAGAATACAGGTGCCAGTATTAAAACTAATGCTCCGTTTGACCATAAACATAATTAGCGAAGAAAAAAAAAAAACTTGTTAAAAACAAAAATGGACTTCTCTTGTGGTCAAATCTGTTACGTTTCAAATAGCATACAAGTTTCCTGTACATGAGCATGTTACAGTAAAGCCTTAGTGGCTACATGGCTATCCAGTTACACTTCTGCTTTCATGGAGAAAAAGAAAAAAAGAAAGGAAAAAAAAACCCCGCTGCTAACTCCTATGGAAGGCCTCCAGCTGTTCAACCAAGGATTGAACTCAAAAATAAATCCTTTAAATGATTTTCAAACATGAATTCCCTGCACAGGTGCAGCTTCTTGGTGGCATTTCATTAAAGAGGAGATGTGAATGAAATTCCTGAGCAAGGAAAAACTTGAGCAGACATCAAATAGATCACTTAACATTCATCGGCGCTCTCTCAAAAACATACCTCATTCCCTCCATCCTACTCTTTATTATTTTATTTATTTATACTCTTATTAAATGCAAATGCCATTCCATGGGATAGAAAAAAAAGCTGCCTAAGGTGTCACAATATTGATGGCCTGCAAAGATATTTCAAACAGTTATGGACATACCATATCTTTATAGCAGTCAGTTGCCATTAGCGAGGTATTTGTGAAGCAAACAATAGCCCCCACAGCTAGAAGCAGCACACATAGACTTGCAGGGCATAATCCCAGTGTTGCACAGGTATTTTGTTATGAGTAGTCCATAAAGTGCAAGTAGAGTCTTGTGCGGGTCTGGCATGCGAAGCACTTGGGTTGGTTATGACTCCCTCCTCTATGGCACGCATCTTCAGAATTTGTCATCAATCTCTTCATATGGCTAGCAGTTACATTCTATCCGAGACTTTGCATAGACTACTAATGCAAAGCTTAGACTGATGTAATGATACTCTTTGCCGTTTCATATATATATATATATATATATAATACAAAACACACAAAGTTCTTTTGAGACTACTGTCTTTAGGTGGTGCAGAATTCTTTAGCACTGGTATTGAATTTTTCTACATCCGGTAAAGAGTGCTGGAGAAGTGTTGGGATCGAGTGTCTTAGAATCCTTAAATGATTTATCATCTCTTGGGTAGTTTTCATAACCAATGGCTGGCAGGAATTTGAATAGTAAAGCAACCGACCACTAGATACAGCCAATTAATTGGGTTATGAGCTTTTCTCCCTTTATAGATGGATGGCAAATATTTGATTCATAAACAAAACACACGTGCTTTGGATTTTTTCCCTTACTTTTTGTCATCCCAAGAATTCACTTTTGCACTTGGCTGGTAGAATGGTGTGGGGGGGATAATAAGAAGGCCGGTCGCCATGGCAATGAGAACAAAAATCGTAAAACATGTGACTGGGCACGTAAAGCATTCAAATTGAGTCTGCTAGGATCACTCAACAAAACCAATGGGCCAGAAGATGAGAGGAATTCAGAACTGTCTCTCCAGTTTAAGCATTCCTAGCTGTAGCCATGCTGAATGAAATAGATTATTACTCAATGCTCACCAAATACATTCCGGCATAAATATATATTTTTTCTCCCTTTGAGCTGGATGGTTTGGAGCTTGCATGCCATGATTTTACGCTCCATTGGAAAAGATATCTATGCAGGTTCCTTAAGAGGTCGAGCAAGAGTTTGTATTAAGTGGACAATTAACCCATAGCCCACTTAGACAACCCCAAGTAACCCATAACACTAGCGTCTGGTTAACCATAACAATCCTGGGCCGCACAAACTGAAGGTAGCTCAAGGAGAGCGTGCAGCTCAAAAAATAACATTATTTCAAAGGTGTAAAAAAAGAGTCCAGGTCTTCTGTTATGCAACAGAGAATAAGACAGACTTTCACAAGATTCTCTCTCCTTTTCATTCCTACCCATTCATTTCAGTGTTGATATAGTGTTGAATGCATGGAAGTAGGACAGTCATTTTAAGAGATGAATTATCTACTTATTCAAGGTATCAACACCATCCAAATGTACAACACTCAAAGTTATCCCAATGATGCCCCCTAGACTAATCCATAATTGCACCCATACTTACAAAATGCATGTGATGATCTACTATTAATTAGTTTGCATTACTTTATTCATTGGCAAGCATTTGAAGAATGCTCAGTGGCACAAAAATTTAGGCCATTTATATTCGCAATTTCTGATATGAAATTACAGCTGGATTTAAGGAGTCTAAATTCATTGTATATACTGTTGGAATTTGAATCAAAGTTAACTGAAAGTTAGTTCATAATTTTGAATATGATGAAGTGAATATGTTGTATAAGAGAGATGGTAAGGGCTGCATAGAGGTAAGTGATGTACACATGAAATACCACAAAATAATGAAGGAAAACTTTAAATTAAGTAAGAGATGCACAAATCAAAACTTTTCCCGACCGAGTTCAATTTTAAAAATCTCAAGTAATACAAGGAGCTTTTTCCTACCAAGTTTTTATGCATCCATTGCACAAATCAACAACACTCCTTCCATACCAAGAGTTCACTTTAAAACTCTCCAGTAGGAACTTTAATAAGTGGATGATTCATAGGAACTTGATATGGGAAAGCAGCTCCTTGTAGTCCTTGCAATCCATGCAAGGTAGGCGGAAACGGAGGCAGAGTAGTAGCAGCAGGCTGTGGGCAATACAGAGGCTGTGAAGTTATGGTTTGCAAGTTGGGTCTAAGTAGAGGTGGATAGCAGAAGTATTCTGTGCCAGGATAAACAGCTGGCTGGCTTACACTGGGCAGAACAGGACCATAACTTGGAGACGAACTAGGCTTGCAGATGTCCTTGCTGCTTGCTTTCGGAGAAAGCCTTTGCTGCTCAATCTGCTGCCGTTTTCTCTTGTATCGGCGATTCTGAAACCATATTTTCACCTGAGTCTCAGTCAGTCTCAGCATCGTAGCCAACTGTTCTCTTTCATGAGCTGTCAAATATTTCTGCATTGCAAATCTTCTTTCTAGCTCGTAGACTTGTGCATGTGAAAATAGAGCTCTGGGCCTTCTCTTTTTACCAGCTTTAGAACCATCTGATCAACAAAAAGAAAAAAAAAAGATATATAAATTAAACGAGTGTAGACAACTAAAGCATAGTTTAATCAAATACAACCAATGTTTGAGATGCTTACCAGCTTGGCTAGACCTGTCCGTGTCCGAATCCGATTCTCTAACTTCGTCCGAGAACGTCGACCTAGGAGAGTCTCTACCGTTGGATAGATCTTCACACAAAGGATTATCGGGGGGAGCAGCCAAGTTGCTGGGCTCGAAGATGACTCTAGACGAGTTGCTCCGCGAACAAGGAGAATCCAAAATGTCATTAATTGAAAAGGGAGTAGTATGTTTAGTTGGCATCGGGGGAGAAGGAGTACTCACATCCCGGCTGGACGAAGATAGAGACGGTGCCGAAGCACCATTACTCGTACTATCATCTGCGTCTGACGCAGACGGCGGCGTCGGCGATCTCACGTTAGGAAAGCGGCGCGAAACCGTAGGAGGTTCGGCGGGAGGAGTAGTGGTGTTGGTTCTTAAGTTGGACACAGGCACTCTAACTGAAGTTTTAGCGTCAGTATAGTAAACACATTGCAAAGTTGTAGTTCTCCTCCACTCTTCACCGTCTTCTCGATTGCAGCGAAGCATGTCCTGAGGAGAGGACAGAAGCTGGTTTCGTTCCTGCAGATGCTGATCTGCCATAGCTTGAGGCGCAGTCAATACTGACATATAAAACACGAAAGTAGGAGTACAGTTGACAGTTGCTCACCAGTACTCACTCTTCAAACACCACGAGGGTGGCGTGAAAATCCCTTTTTATACCGCCTGGATCGGGAGCGGATGGATTTGCGTAATCGATTCAGCCCGCAGAGAGCCCGGGACACAATGGAATGTGGGTTATGTAAGCGCTACCGCAACCTCAAAGTTAAGTATCAGCAGGTACAAAATTTTAAAGGGGAAAAAAAAAAAAAAAAAAAAAAATGATCTAAAATGATTGAAAATGTAGTTAGGAAAATAAGTTTTGCACTCTATTGGAGCTGTAGTGGAGGTACAGGAGAAGAAGATATCTCCAAAACTTCACTGAAAGCACGTCGTTCTTCTTCCATCACCTTACACAAGTAGCTCTCATTTCCTGGTCTTTTAATCATTCCATCCCTATCAATAGAAAATTATATATGAGCAACTCTTCACCAACACATACACACACAAAGTACAGGGTGTATGCTCTAATGAATGTCTGTAATGAGTTTCATTTACAATTGAAGATACAAATGCTAAATACTGACATGGCAAACACAATGTATTAGCTGTACTGTATTTAAAACATACCAAGGAAGATCCACCAGCCCTCCATTAGAACAAATGTTGGCCTTCACACGTTGGGCAAATTCTATTGCTGTTTCATTTGGCTAATAAAAAGGGAGAAGGGGAAGAAAAAAAAGAAAAAAAAAGAGAGAGAGAGAGAGAAACTGATAATAAGTAAACCTGCACATTCTCAATAGTTGCTCTGGCTGCTAATAAGCTAATTTTATTTTATAAATAAACCTACTTTGTACTATTACACAAGTTTAAAATGTTTTTCTTTCAATTCACATATAATTGTTCAGCATAGCTTTCTTTCGATCCACACATAAGCCAGTACATACCAAATTTAAATGACTCAGAATTGCATTTTCCTTCCCTTATGCACTTCATCATCAACAAGTTTAAATTAAGAGCTAAATAAAAGGTCCTAATTGAGAATGTGAAACTGGCACTTGCCTGAATGACCGTTGGCTCCAGGTAGTACACGTCACACACAATGGCCCAGCTGGTCATCAGCATGAACAGGTAAGTCAGCATGTTCTGTTCCTGAGAATTCCAGAATGGATCTGCAAACTCGCGACGGTACTGGAATCATACAAGAAGAGAAATAAATGTTACCAAGAGTTACAGCAGACGATAGAACGAAACATGATAGAAAGAAGTGGGAGAATAGAAAATTATAATTGCGTAAGATTTACTGCAGAGTACACAAGAGTTGGTCCCTGATGCTATAATCCAGTGTTGTGTTAAGTCTGCACTAACACATTATATGGGCACTGGCATCTGGGAGCCTTTCCACAGTGTGCTAGCAATTAGTGATTCCCAACCTATTGATACATTGCCACCATTCAAAAGATTTAAAAAGGAAATAAAAAAACTTAATAAATAAAAAAATCAAGACTTCATAAGTACATGACTATATATGGCTAGAAAAACCAATCAGAATGATTGCTAGGTGATCACCAGAAAAAAAATTAAGGTCAATGTGTTAGCCATGAATAAGTAAGTGTGAGTAATACACACACCACACACACACACACACACGCACACACACCACACATTCACTTACATCCTCACACACACACAGGTATTATTTTGAGTGTTCAAGTTTCCTTGAGTGATGTTGTGAATCCAGTCATATAAGGCATACAGAAAGCAAGTACTTCTGCACTCTAACTGCACTTACCACTCCCAAGTTGACAATTAACATGCCTCCACTTTAACACCACTTTGCTGAGACACATGTTCTCAAGTGATGCAGTCATAGCAAAATTCCAAGTCCTCCATTGTAGCGTACAGGAATATTGTACTGGGTGGAGCCAGGCACACACTTTGAATGTTAGAACATGGACACAACTTATTGAACAATTGGATTTTGTAAATTCTTCTTAAACTGATGCCAAGCAGGCCCATTAGTGGTACATTGCTATTATGTCTAAAGTAGATTTAATCATTAAGTTGAACAATCTTTGCCGCATGGACGCAATCAAGTTTAATTAATAATTATTTCAGAAAGCTTAAGAAAAGCCAGCCTACACTAACTTGTAACAGTGTCGCCACCCTGAGCATTGCATTGTGATTACAACGCACACGAGACTGAACGGGAGGACCAATCTCAAGCCCAACCAATTAAAGCAATTGGCATATAAACACCGGCAAACCCTTCAACTAAGATAATTCATAGGTCAGATAGTCTTGCATCGGCTGAACTTGTGCAAACAAATCCTAACTCACCTGAGGATACAAGCAATAAATTGAACTAATGAGAATAATAACTTCAAAAAGATGCCCCCCTCTGGGGTCAAGTAGTCTGAGCAGAGCAGCTTGTAAAAAGCCCTTAGTGCTGAGCTTCACCTCTGGGCCAAGACTGCAAGCAGGCTGAAACCAGATATCTTTGAATAAAGGAGTCCATCAACCATGAATGAATAAGGATAACTTATTTATGAAGCAAAATCACTGTATTACTGACTACTCCTCAAGCAAACAACTGCTGGGATCAAATGTCTTATTTTTGTACTAGTATTTCCAGAAAAGTAGACACTACTTTCTTGCCACAAAAAATATGCTTTTTAAAAATTAGTGCAAATTCTTTAAACTACATAATAGCTATATCAACTATAGCCTGAAGAGTAGGGGCATTTCTATGAAGAGGCAAGTTTACCCAGTACAAATTGAGCATGGCATAACAAACTGTCTTCTGTAAAACTGACTACCCCACCAGGAGGACAAACTATCACATTTGTATTCTCCAATTTAATAAGTTATTTCATGAGCTATACCTTTTAAAATTCATGTCACCTAATCTAAAAAAAAAAAGAAGAAAAAACCAAACAGTGACTCTTCGTACACAATCTTACATTTGCGAATGACACATGAGGCAAAGTTTGTGACTAACACATTTTGTGACCCAGCACCTGATTCCACACAAGGGAGTTTAGCAGTTCATCAAACACATTAAAAATGCACTCAACTTGGATCCTTACAATCACAAAGCAGTTTATAAACTAGGCATTGCTTATATCACACACACGCCAACACTTTAGTTTGGCCATAGGCAAATGCAAGCCACACTTAAACTGTCACCCATCTTGCTCTAATAACAACACCACCTGATAGTACTTGAAAACAAAACAAAAACTTAACATAGAAGTTGAAAAAAAATGTTTTGAAGCTATCATGCTAAATCTAGCAAATGTGAAAATTGTGAAAGTTGTAATCTTCAGTTGTAAACTGGAGTATTTGAGAGAAGAGGAAAAATAAACAAACCTCCACAAAAAGTTTCTTCTGTCATGGTTATTAAATTTATTATTAATTAGACAAACCGGCAAACACGCAAACAGACTCACACTACACAAAACTTGGCACTTAAGGCTTAAGTGGTGCAATGATAAAGCCATAACTTTACTCTTCAGTGAATTGTGAGAAGAGACAGTTACTGACATATAAGAGGGTTTCAATGGCACACTACCCAGCAGTGAGTGAACAGCTTCCCCCAGCACAGCACAATGGACAACTGGCAGGCTCATCCAGTGATACTCATCCCATCCATTCTCACACACACATACCCACTGGGATACAAACCCACAGAGTGTATTGGAATCTGTTATGTACAACTTCATTTGTCAAACCTTGGTTGTCACTCTGGGCTTTTTGAAGGTCACTACAGCTAATTGTAAGTAATTCACATGGAGTATGCAGTATTCATATTTACCAGCTGGGGCTTGCTTACCAATCTTGTAGTGGTTAAAAAAAAAGAAAAAAAAGAAAGTGGAATCAAGATATATTTTAACTGAAAGAGATTATAACAACACCTGAACCTGGCACATTAGCATTAATACTGATGCTCACATCTACAACTGCAATAAGTAGTTCCAGTGTATGGTAGATATGTCCCAGACTCCAATCTCTTACTCAAATGCCACAAGTAACCAAGAAGAGAAAATACAACTCGTACAACTTCCGACCAGGTGACAAACTATTTCTCGTGCATAATCCTGCAAATGGTTGGTGAGGGTTTATCGTAAGAGTAGCAGCACAATGCCAAGTGGGCGCCAACAGAGACCGCAATCACACACATGACTGACACTTTTAAAAATTAGGAAACATAGTGAGTGCTTCACTAATATTAGGCCATAGTATTGTTTTTGCACACTAGTATACTTCCACTACACCATGTCCACACAGGTATCCTCCCCCTCTCCACTCCACACACACACTTACCACATTACTCCTCCCCATTTTATTATGTGTAGCCCATAAGTCCTGGCCTAGAATCTAACTAACAACTACATTCCCCTGTAGTCCTCTGCATATTGGACAATCACATTTGAAATGGGCTACAGTAGAAAAAAAAGCCCGTCTAGACTCACAGGCTTTTCAAGAGCACCAGTTAACTGCTTACCTTGGCCACAATAAGGTACCTATCAGTGCCATTTAACCTGCCCTCAGCCACCACTGCCAGCCTCAGGCCACTCCTGCTGAGGACCCCCAAAACCTTAGAACACACCCAGTGGGTCCTGATAATGCTGCATGTGGTACCCACAGCAAGAGACTCTCCAGTAACAACCAAAGCTAAGCCACTGGGGCAACCAAAGTCATAGGAAACTACTCACCTATGGCAAGACACGCCCAGAACCTAGGCCTCACAAAAGACCTATCTGCCATACTGAACACCAAATAGCTTCTAAAGGACTCTGGAGGGTATGCCAGTGGGAACACAGACTAAGGGCATTTGAATTAGCCATGCTAGAAGTTATCTCCCTCAAGGTTACTGGAAAGATGGCAAAGTGGATTGAGACAGATAAAACTAAGTGAAATAATAAAGTAAATATCATCCTGATACAGCAGGTGAACCTAAACTTAAAAAAAGAAAATTAATAAATAAATAAATAATAAATAAATAAATAAAAAAAGACCAGTTGGGTTAGTGCAAAATAGAAATGACCAAGGTGCTAACGGCACTTCCAAAGAACAAAGTATTCACCACCCTCCCCAACATACTGGGTGTTGAATGCTTCACCCCAACAACACAACTCAAAATGGAGCAGAACTATAGAGAGTACCTTGGCCCTTACTACCAGTAAAACTACATCCGGTTCTGGACCTAGATGGTTTGGCTGTCTCTGTGATTGGAAGCCCTTGGGACGTTGGGTAGCCAGAATATGGAAACACCAAGCAGCAGCAACCATCCCAATCTCTAGGTCCAACTCGCTAGCACCTTTCTCTTAAATTACCAGCTTCATTCAGCCTAGAGGTAAGTCCAGCGCAGGCCCCCCTAGCAGACTCACAATGAGTACTCTTGGTTATAATGACCTGGGCAGGAAAGACACCTCATTCAGACCGGGCACTTGGAACTAGGAGTGGCTGCTTCAAGCCTTCGGCATGTCAAAGAAGAATAAAGCTTCCTTAGCAATTGATGGGACTGATTACTCTTTGATAGCGGTGTGAAATAAACTATTTGGCGGACAGACTGACAGCTTCATGAGCTTGCAGGGCCAACCGAAGGAAGTGCAAAACCAGTGCTTCTCAACTGCTATAGCCCTGGATGCCAATAATATTTTAGTTATAATCTCTTTGGCTACATAAGTTTCTAGATTTGTTATAATGAAATTCATTTTGTATTTATTAATATTTTTAATTACAGTATTGTAAGCCATTAAAAAGAATCTAGTCTACAGCTAAACTGAGAAGAAAACATGGAATTAAAAAATAAATAAAAATAAAAATAAAAATAAAAAAGTGCTAGAACGAATTATTATGCACAACAACTAATTTTATAGCAAAAATAATTATATATATATATATATATAATTAAATCAATATTGTCAATAGAATAATTCACAAGTGGCACCTAAGTGTATGAAGCTAAGAGCCTTCCATTTCCTTCTCCATCAAAGCTGTAATAATTAAAAGACAGCTCTTAAACACACCAAGCAGTTAATTCTAAATCCTGAAACCTGCAGGGAGAGAGAAAAATTAGTTTCAGTGTGAATGAGGAACTGGTGAGCACTCTAAGCATTTGTCTCCCTGGCACAGTATCTTATCTAAACATGAGACATCTTATGCCATTTTTATCAGTGGTCTCACAAGTGAAGCCTAACTTATCTGTGGCACAGAATAAGCTGGTAACCAGGTAATAGTTGACGAAGATCAACCACTGCTTCAAAGAAACGACGAGGAAAAAGGACGGATAAACTTGTGGGTGCTAAAAATCACAGACTAAGGCTTCCACAACTAGCTGGAAAAAAGCAAGGGATCGCTGTAGCGTCCTTGATCGAAGTGAATAAGTAAGCAGAGCTCTCCATAACTGATTAAGAATTACCCACTACATAAATACACCATGTTATTATAGCATACGCCAAATTAACCACGCGGAGACCTTCTCTAGTTCTTTGTCACGCCATCTGAATCTTGGAAAAGGAATTACTTGAGTGTGGAATTCAGTCATCTTTCAAGCTAGAGTTCTACTTGGCATACAGCCAATATGCACGGATGGATGGCAAGAATTCAGAGTTTAATTAAAAGAAGAGATAAACACGTGGTAAAAAACATTAAAGACTACAAATCCACACCTGATTTTATAATATACTAATAAAACTTCACTTCAAATATTTAAATCATGAAGCTGCAGTAATAACATCAAATTGCAGCACATTCTATTAGGAGCACCTCATCTGCTACTTATCCACTCCACCCAAGTAGCAGTATTAATTGCTACTCATAGTGATACAAATTGGCCAATGTTTCCTTTTCCAGACCCACCCAATAACTAAGAACACTTAAAAGAGGAACAGGTGTGGCACTCTCTTAGGGTGAACTTACACACAATGTACATGCCAAGCTGGTAGGGTTTATGGTGTGTGTGTGTGCGTGTGTGTGTGTGTGTGTGTGTGTGTATGTGTGTGTGTGTGTGTGTGAACAAAAATATACAAACAGGTGAGAGAACCGGTAGAATCTTACAAAACTAATGCATAATGCAAATTCAAAACAAAAATTAAACAAAATAAAATAAACAACAGTAAAATGGCACAAGCAACCAAAAATTTCCCCCTCAAGCTCCATAAAATTATTTGGCAAAGCTCTACTAAGCCCTCCCCCAAGTATTGGCCTATGAAGATGCATAGTCTTCTCCACCAGACTCAAATAATAGCTGATTGCATCATCAATTCTATGCCAGAATTTGTCCAAATTTGTCTAGAAACAGAGTCTAGGGTGAAGTGCAGCCATTAGAATGAACTGGTCTATACACCAGCCCTAAACCACTCTCACAAAGAGAACAATATATCAGGGAGTACACTACCACTGAACAGCTGATGTAGGTTAGGACATCCTGTGTATGGCTCTAGCAGATATAACCCAAATTTAAAAAAAAATTAAATAAAGTTAAAAAATACAAGGGCTCTTCAAGATATGCTCTAAACCACTCATCTAAACTGAAGTGGTTGGCTTAACCTCAACATCTAGGGAATGCTTGCCAGTGGGGTCAGGCTTAAAGGTGACATGTTCAGAGCAGTGCATACTATCATGATACAGTACTCCCAGTGAAGTAATTGATTATAACTCAATTTATTACATGAACATTACAAGGAAGTAGCTTTCTAATTAGTAACAAGAAGAGACTGATAATTTGCCTCTTTACAACCCAGTGCATTGACACCTGCTCCTTCAATAACTGGGAGTGCCCACTGAACTACACCCAAAGTATAGCTTATTCACTTTTCTTGTAGGTACATCATAATTACAATAAACCAACAAACATTGGTTTCCCTGGATATCTATTTTTGGTGGGTTGTTAAATGTGTTGAATTCACTTAGTTGAATGGGAAAACTAGAACCTTTCAGTCAAAAAAAAACAAAAATGATCAAGAGAGAGAGGAGAGAGAGAGAGAGAGAGAAAGAGGGGGGGGGGGGGGGGGGGGGAAGAAGAAGGAGAAAAAAACAAAAAAAAACTGAAGAGCAAATCAGTCAGCAATCAATGAGTGTCTCAAAATTCACAGTCACTATTAACATGAGAACACAATGTACCACTAACTTGGGGCTAGAGACTAGAGTATCAGAACAATACAGATAGTGCCAATCACTCCCAACAGTTTAAAAACAACTTTTAAATTTTGAAGCCATTGTAAGCTCCCACCCACACAAGCACTATTGTACTATAACAAGTCCCCATCAACAGGAAACAGTCCATACTATAGCTACACATTGTATGGTAAGCATCTCTTCACCAGCTGGAATAATTGGTGCACAATTAATTGTAAATATTTGCTCAGTGAGGGGGCGAGATTTGTGACATGGTGTATAGATTTCAACACCACATCCCTTCTCCTGGCTACTATTAGAGTGCCAGTCACACCTTTACGCCTACTCATTAATGCACATACACTGGTATTTGTACCACAACTCTGAGTATTTATGTCAAGGCGAACAACCAGAAATTTATAAATTTCTAAAGTAGATAAAATAAATTTCTAAAAGGGCTGTATTACTCTTCCTTCCTTAGCTTGTTTGAATGTTTACATTGAGAACAAAATGAAATGATAACTCTATTTTTGTACATTAGACTCTTAAATGGTAAAAGAGAGTGTTTAAATTTCGAATTTGAAAAAAACTAAATGTTTTTTTTTTTTTAATGAACATCATTAAATGTTCCTCCATTGTAATTTGTGCACTTTTTTTTTGTCTTTATGATTTTCACTGGATGTCCATCTTGCTTGGCTTTCTCTTACACTCACATAGCTTGTAGCCTTTTATTATTAAAACCTGCAGTAGAGTATGCCCCAATCTATATTCCTGTGCTAGGTAGGTATCTGTGAATGCGAGAGCCTTTCCAAAAAAAAAATTTCTACTAAAAAAAGTGTTTTGTGAGGCTTTTACAGCAACAAGACAGGTAAGTGATAGCTGTAAGAATTGACAGGCGAGAATTTAAATTGACAGGTGAAATTTAAAAAGAGTGTCACATCCGCAATGCCATGCACATGCAGTCAGATATTTTAAAATAGGATGATCATGCCAAAAACTGTTCGAATTAATGAGGCTTCTGTACTATGATATAGCAAGACTGCTGAAGCACACAACTACTATACAGTTACTCTAAATCTACTATCTGTCAAATTTTGACACCAGTTTAACCTTCAGGATGGAACTTGCATTTGCAGACTCCTTGCAGGAATATCATTACATTTTTTGTCAAACCAAATATTATACAATCTCCTAAATATTCAGCATTATCACTATATAATTATTACAGCAACAGTCTCTACAGCATCATGATGGATACTTTCATAATAATGACACAATTATGAAGTCAAACAAGTTGTAACCACTACCCAGTTAGTAATAAAAAAAATTTACCCACTAATATACTTGCTACTGAGGTTGCATGCAAAAATTGTTCATAATATGAAATTAAAAAAAAAAAGTGTGGCAAATAGAGCTAAGAAAGTGCCAGCACTCAACTCAAGTGGTTGAGTGGCCCTAATCTAGTTAATGGAAGCTTAATTACTTTGTGGATTGCTGAGGTCAGGTTTGGCAGTGAGCAGTGGCCAGTCCAGCTGTGACCACAGGTCCCCTAGCCTCAAGTGGACCTCAAGGAGTGGCCTACAGCCAGCCAGACACCACAAGTGGACCAGCTCATTGCCCCAACTTCCTTCACCATCACCACTGAACACACCAAGTCACTGGCCTAAGAAACTCCTCATTGGACCTGCTGATACACTCTCACCTTGCAACCACAGGTAGGCTCAATAGGTAAGACTTTATAATAAAAAAATACCTCTTTCAAGATGTTTCACTGTAAAATATTCACTGTGTGAATATTCACTCCAAATTAATTACTTAACAAGCTTACTGTGGGTTTTTTATTGTGGTACTTTTATTTTGTATGCAAATAAAAATGCTATAACACTCAGTATACCATGAAAATGTTCATGAACAGTAGAGCAGCAGAAGCTATAAAAATGATTCCCAGGACCTCTACCTACTGCAAGCCAGACAATAGCAGCATTTGCAGGTGTATTTCTTCAAAAGAAAAAAGTGCAACCACAAAATGTGTTACCAGATTTCCAGGTGGGCAGTATATTCAACTTAGTGAATAATTGCCTAGCAGGCAAGATTCCAGCCTCTATCCAGTGTGACTGAGTCATCAGCTGAGGTAAGGCTGCCTGCCTCTGGGTGGCAATTTAGTACAGCACTAGAACACGTCATAACTGAGAAATTCTGATAGTCAGCTGATAGGTTGGTTGCAGGAAGAGGGAAAAACACCGGGACAATATGATTAGTGACCAGAATAGGGCCTGGCAAATTAACTTTTAGGGGTTCTGCTGTCATTTACCTTTAAGCCAACTCTTTCTCCGCTATACAGAAAGATATGCACATTTTCCATTTGTGTGCATCACATGATCAGCAACAAAACCCTCATGCTCTCTTCCGCCAGTATATTTGGCTGCAAAAAATGAAGTATGTGTATGTTACTATTTACAGCAACGGCCAGGCCACAATATGGTAATCAGAGGAAACAGAAATTGACTAAAAGCACCTGCATACACAGATTCACAGAACAGCTTTAATCAATTTAATTGTTTCCGAAATGTTGTGATACTAAAAAGTTGTATCAACAAAAACAATTAAATAAGCTATCAATAAAATACTTTCTTCAATTAAAAAAAGTGCCAAATTGAAAATTAATGGTTGCACATATTTAAGTGATCACTAGTCTGGAAGCCATGTAAAACCACAATGGCATAGCAACAGCAAGCATCGAAGATGCATGATATGCATAGTTCGCTGACATAACTTGCCGCACTAACCCTGAGGGGGGGTCACCACATACAACACGATCTCTTTCAGGCGGTGAATCATCCCAGATGACTGCAACCCACTATTAAGTTTACTCAATTTCTTTCAATCAATCAAAAGACACCCGGTCAATTAAATCATGCCTAGAACCAAATTACCCTGATCCATTAAGTAGCCACATTTCCTTTCTCATTGACCAGAAGCTTCGGTGGTTCAACAACCCTTCTAACTGCTTCAATCAGCTGATCAGAGAGACCTAACTAAAACAACCAACCATGACTACCATTTCTAAGGGGACAATTTCAGATGTTCCCCAAAGCCCAGGAGCCAGATGTCAGTGATTGGAGCAGGCAGTAAAGAATAGCTCCAAAACCCTCAACCGGTTTAGACTGTGCATTTTTTCCAGCCATTAGCTTAACCTAGTTGACACAATCTGGAACCCCTCAGCCACAGCATAGGCACTTGGATCTCTTTGACCAAGGTAACCTCTCAAAAGGGCAAAAAGCGACCCTAAACCTGACCAGAGACCCCAGCTCCGGCTACCACAAAATGGGTTCTTCTGGCCTCCCTTGGTGTGTTTAGTTAAGTGGTAGGCCTGGCCTTCTAACCATTACTGAAAGAGCTTGTGGACCCTAGACTTGGTCAACCAAAAAACAGCTGACAGGGTTTGAAGTGACAGAAAGGCTCACTTTCCTCATTCCATTAGCTAATCAATTAGCAATTCAAAGTCAAAGCTATAACAATACAGTGTTAAAGCAATTAACTGGTATGGGCACATTCTAGGATTTTAAATAGTACTCACCCAAAATACATATATTGTGATTTGGTAAACAAAGTTGCACTTACTAAGTGATTTGGTTTGTGAGACAAAATAAGTCAAATAGCACTTTGACTCCCTCCTCAACTACTCCATGACTGCAATTATGTAGCTTATGTGTGTTCTATAGTAGCAACCAAGCCCGGTTATTTTAACTCAATACTACTAGACCATTATAGGACAGATATGTACTTATACTTTCAAGCTACTTCCATGGTATAAGTACAAGGTTTAAAAGCTCCAGGTAGAAAGTGTTGACAAGATATTGTTAAGTTGTTACCTGCTCATAAGGAAAATCACCATCCAGAGCAGTTTATTTAATTTCTAACAATTACAATGGAATATTCAGTGCTACTACAAGTAACATTTGCAGTGAAATCATTCAAGTGTGATTTATTATATATTGCATGACAGGTCCAGCAACTTATCAAACGTTACTACTTGACTACAATTCACTCAACAAATGTAATAATAGTGCTTTGGTTGCACAAGTCAATTTCTAATTGTGGTACTTCACTACGCAATATTCAGTGTAAAGAAATACTTGCAGACTCTCTTATGCAACTAGTAATTTACTCAATAGATTTTCCTTGTAATGAGCATACAATTTGAGATGAGTTGAATAGAATTAAACCTGATCAATTTAAATTTACAGCAGAGCAAACTTAGAGCAGAATCTCCCAACCTATGGCAATCTAACCCAAACTTGGTACTCATCCAGACTCATCCACCCATATGCATTGGTCTTGTCACATCTTTGTGAGCATGTTCAATCTCCCTCTGTGAGTATGCTGTGATAAATGTAATACAAGGTCCTGCTAATAATCTTAGTCTTATTGTTGGCTGCATCAGTGTTCCAGCTCGTGGCAACAAAGTTTGTAGTTTGGTCTCTCAATTTAAAATCATTTTCCTACTTAGTTGTCATCATCAACCACCAACCTGGTACATTCCAAAATTGGGGATAAAGCCAACTTACAGGATCCTCCATGTAAAATAATAAAAACAACAACTAGTTTTAAGGTTACTGAACTGGAAATATATACACACAGTAATTGTGTAACGACTGCATGGAGTAGCACAGAGAGAGAGACTGCACTTATATTAGATGTAGAAAGGGACATTTTGAAAGAACAACAAAGGTACAGAGCGTACTTGGCTACAAGCCTTCCCTCTTGAGCCAAGGACCCTCTTTACTGGCCATCCACTCTACTAGTATTCATTGGAACAGCCAGATAACAGCCTCTCAATTAGTGCGGCTGTTTACAGTCCGCTTTCCATCCCCCTCCCTTTGACCTGAGTGATTACCGCGCAAGTTTATAACTTAAAGCTAAGATTTTAATTACACTACTAATGAGAGCATTAGTTTATTGCTTACCTTGATCACAACAGGATAGATAGTGGCTCCCAACTCGAAGCAGCCTTTCTTAAACATAAATACACTGGTGTTGTTGATGCAAGTTCCTGCAGACAGAAACAGATTTAAATAAAAACGATGCGCAGTTTAAAATCTTTAAAAAATGACGTATTGGGTAGGAAAACTGCAAGCAACAAGCATGTCTTAGGACAAACAGGCAAACAAGATTTCCATCAAGATTAAGTTATTATTGGCAATTACATAAACTTAGAGAGCTACTGATAGATGAGGTTTTTGGTATTTGCTTGATTGGTCTGTCGGGACTGCCTGATTAACATCAATATATTTATGAGGTCTGCATACACCGTAAACACACAGGTCTTCCAAAATATGATTGCACTGAATAAATAAATAGTCCTTTGCCCATCACAGCAATGTCTTGGTGCATTCAGAAAGGAGGAAATTGGGACATTCTGGGACAGAATGGTTTTGAGATTGGACAAGATAGGAATTTCAAAGAATGCAGGGACTCCACAAACAGCAGGGATATGAGATTTGAGTAACAAAACAATAATAACTGAATTGAATAAATGTCCTCTGCTTGTCCTTAAATAAAATGATTTGGCCATTAGTACTAATTCATTTTCTCTCCATGAAGAGTTTGAACAAAAAATTACTAATCCATATGAATTCAACGCTGTAAAGTCTTGAAAGATGCAATTCAATTTTTAAAGGAATTATTGCAAGTTATTTCAACTTGGAACATTTGGTTTCACACTATAAAACTCAATATAACAACCACAACAGCAATTTCACTTAATGCTTGCCTTGGCACTGGTATGAAAGCCGATCATCTAATTAGTTCCATTATTTGTAAACATTTTACAATTAAGTAAATATTACCAAGCCTTGCAAAGCAGGCTAGCCTTGGAGCAGACACTTACTCAAAGGTGTAATACATCTTAATTTATTTATGTAAAGAAATAAACCCAACTTGTGAAGTTTTTATCTAATGTGGTCATCGTTAATACCTCGTTAATAGTTAGCAGCAATTCATTGGTACTGACCCTAGCACCACCAAGAAACCCACAGTTGGTTTTAACAGGCTGATGACTAACCACAAAATAATTATTCAGTCAACACTGTGCTATGTGATCCCCAGGGATATTTATTTACATGAAGGAGTTAGAAATCAGAACTGTAAGAGATTGAGACAGAGTGACAAAAGCTGAGTGTGCATTCAAACTCCTCCTGCTGTCTATCTCGCAAAAGAGAACCCACACGCAGATTAAACAAACTTGCAGGATCATACCAACTCACTAACCTTTCAGATCACCCGCCCACGTCTTCCTAGCATCCACAAATTCCTGCCCCAGGGGCTTTCCACATCTTTACAAATCATCAAAAGATCTTGCCACCACAAGAGAGTACGTGTTGTTGCTGAAAACCTAAGGATGCAGGCGAGAGGGAGCACTCTCCCCTCACCTTCCTCCAACAATTGGCCTCCAGGTGGCACAATATTATCAAACCTGCCAAAGGACTGTGGCACTTTCAGTCTACTATTTTACAACTCTTGTGTTCACTAGCAGTTAAAAGTTCTGAAAAATGCACCTCAAAAAGCCTTTGGTGAGGTGACAGACAAAAAAAAAACCCATAGGAAAGGATATATAATAAGAACTTCTTACTTCACTTTAATGCCTTCACATATTGGTGCGTCATTTTTAAAGGTTTCAAGCTTTGTGATTTCATTCCTCCAATGATTTCAGAAAAAAAGAGGGGGAGGTAAAAAGCTTTTGGAATGCTAATTTTAGCCAGATATATGGTTTTGAACAAGAGGAGGATGCTTGGCAACACTCCAACACTGACACCTGCAGAGATAATGGGGTAACAATACCAAACTTGTGCACCTTAAATGGCTTTAATAAATACAGGAAGTGTTTTCACTATTCCCAAAGAGTCATCACCAAACTGCACAGATGAATTCATAAGAACAAGCACCTAATTCAGGACAGCAGCCATCTTCAATCCTGTCAAAGATTCTTACTGGAATTGTGACTAAAATCCATTGGTCAAGAAGATCAATGGGATGGCGGAGGGGGAGGGGTTGGAGAGTGGCACTGTAGCTGGGGAGCTTGAACTAACATGCAGGCATCAGTCAACCATTTCAGTCAAGGCTGTGCCAATGAAAGACTTAATGCCCACAATCCACTTTGAGGTATTAGACAACTCCTCCAGCTCAAGGGTACGCTAATGGCACGGATGGCGACATTCTTGTTAATGTAAACGCATTAGCATAAAAAATGTGAATTTTCACAACAGCACTCTTAAAGACTTAGGATATGACTCCATGGTTACTCACCCTGAACTCATTCTTTAGCAAGGAAAAGGAGTAAACTGTGAAATGACATGCAAAACTTTCCTGAGTATGGCTTATAATTTTCTATTTAACCAATTATTACGTTTAAAATAAATTATTTACTATTTATCAACTTCAAACAAAGTTCCAAACTATGCTTTCTGATGATCCACTCAACTCTTGGGCATAGTTTAGATTATACACTATGCAGTAGAATGTGGTACTGGAGGCTATAAGAATTCACAAAGCCAGTAACAGTGGGGGAATTAGGATGTTACAGAGTGTGATATAAGAATGCTTGGCAAGGGGAGTCCTGGGGTGATGTTGTTTACCCTGATATTTCGTGTAGTTATCATCCTCAACCACCTTTGATTAGCAATTACGCCTGATACTATGGTACTTCAGAAGATCACAGTCACCTTATCAACTGGATTTCTGCAAACACACCAGCAATTGCTCATTCTCAAGTTACCATACACAATGGCTATCTGGCAGAGAAAAAAAAAAACCCAACTAAAACCCAGCTTCCTCTTCAGCTACTCTGACTTTCTGAATGGAACAAAAGCAACTAATAGTAGTCAAACAAAAGTACTGCTTGTGTCCAAGAATAATATTTAACTGTGTAAGTGTGCAAAGTGCCGCCACCTCAAAACTATCTTACAAATACACAAAACTCCAATGGGGACCACTTGAAAACATTCTTGGTGCTTGGGTGAGGCTATTGTTGTGAATCTAGGTGGATACAAGATGACGCCTCCTTCACACAAGTGGAAAGCTGAGAGCTCCTCTGTACTACAAGGACAAACAATATCATGTTGTACTTGTAGTTCCATAGCTGCCACCACAGCCTTAAACTCCCCATCCTCCACCTCCTCAGGCATCTATTGTAACCATTGTCATCTTGCTAAATGCCAGTCACTTGAATGCAGGCTGAATGGTGAAAGGCACCAATCCCCCATTTGGGCTGTAACTCTAGAATCTGATAAAGAACTATTTCAATGCAATTCTTTTTTTTCTTCTTCCACCCTCAGCTACAAGTTCCATGCGTAGGATTTCCTTTCAATCCGAAGCATACGGCTTCACAAAGAGAGATTAGAGGAAGGGAAAGGAGACAGACTAATGTCATTCTCCATCACATCCTCTGCGTCTGCACATGTACGGTTTAATTCATGAGACGCAGTAACACTGGACTGGCACTAGTGCTGCCACAAAGGACCAATCCAGGGTGCAGAGCATCCTCCAGGAATTGACAAGTGGTAGGATAGAGAGAGGAATGCATGGAATGAGACCATTGCTATTGTGCTGCAGTGGACTGGTCAGAATATCTACAAGAGCAAGAAGGTGAAAGGAGACAGCAGACTGCTAAAAAGCTTTCTTTGACTTGTCCTTTGTATGGATCGTGGCTAAGTAGCTGAACCCTGTCCTAAACAACCGTGGCTATCTACACGCGATACTTGGTGACCGGACATATGAAACGTCAATCATGCCTTCACCCCACATTTTCTTCTCCTTCTTTTTTTTTATTACACTAATGCATAATTCATTCCCTGCATATTTAACTCAGCAGGCTGGAACTATTGCAATTAGGATCCAGTCACAAGTTCCACCCATAAGAGACTGGAACAGGTCCTAAGTATCACATGGTTGGCTGGAGCCACACAAAGATACCACTGATTTATAGATGCTCATAGTTCCATTGCATAGCAAGAATATAATTAGCATTTTAAAAGTGGGGAAGTCAGTACTCTATAGTCTATTGCTATGCCCACATCTACTTGGTAAGCAGTTATTTTATTAAAAAAAATCTTTCCTAACACATTTTAATTGTTGATATTAGGAAATAATTGTTTGATAACAGTAAAAAATGTAATTGGTAATTGGCAATGCGGATTTTTCTATAATTCCTGGAAGGAGCCGTAGCTACAATCTTGAGTAGCTCAGGGGGAAAAACAACCAGCATTCAAGTGTCACTACCTTAGTACCCTAAGAATGAACGTGGCACTTCATGTAAGGTACAAGCCTGTGACTAGGAATAAAACAGCTAGACATCGCATGCAGTCAGTCATGTGGTTCAAACCCGCATCCTTGCAGATGAAATGCCTGGATTTTCTATCCATATATATATGTACATGTATATATATATTCACATTCTTGACTGGCCCAACTGTCTGATCTTTCTACAAATTACGCATTTTTTAGACTTCTTAATCCATGTCCTTCCTTTTTGATCTTCCTATTTATAATTTTAATTAAAAAATACACATTTGAAAGGAATGCCATCCCTTTGTTAAGCAGTTCATTCTTGGCTTGTAGCTTAATGCCAATTAAAACCTCTTCGCCCGTAAGGAAAATGTCATCATAACTAATTAAAAGAGCTGAATTTTCACGATTCTGTAAGCAGCACCTTTTGCCAAGTCCAGTTCAAAGTCATAATTCTTTTTAATCACAACTAAATTCAAGCACTTTGGCAGCAGGAAACAAGAAGTCTTTTTTAAAAAAACCCTTCTAATCCCATGCGAGACATAGTGGCACCCGAATCTAAATTCTACATGGGCCACAGCCGATATCTTTGTAAGAATAATTTACCGTGACAAACTCAATTGGCCCCTTTAGCCTTAGATGAGTAAATCATAAGTGGATGTGAAGTGGCTTACCCGATATGCTGTCTGTCTGGCAAACACTAGGTATTGCTGAGAGAGGGAGGGGTGGGGGATAAGTTTGGATGACACACACTCTGATGCAGAACTAATTAATGATCCTTGATGGGAAAGAATATATGAAGTAAAAACTCTAAGCATGTATTCTAATTAGATAACACAATTAGTGGTTGCAATTGGAAGCCAATCGGTGGTTAAGCTTTCAAAAGCATTGATGTGTACACATCTTGGTTGAGCATCTTGGTTGAGTTTATGCAGCACTTGCACACATCTTGGTTGGGTTTATGCAGTACTGTTCAAAATGTGGGAGTTCAATTACTTGATGTTCTTTGTAGTCCAAGAGGGCAGACTAAATGTGCCTTCTGACTGCTGGTGGTATAAGCTAAGCACACTCAATTGAGCTCAGTTAATTAAAACAACAATGAGCACTCAGCTATCTGTGTCAGTCGGTTAGCAATTTTCCTTTGTAACAGTTACCTTGGGAAGGTCCTACACAAACACCTGAGCAAGCAAGTCAAACAATTTTATCTCAGAGACTATAAGCACAGTGGCCATGGTAAACTAAGAGTCACATTTTGATTAGTACTAATTCTAATAGTGACTGGGAAGCTGGAAAGACTACAAGGGAGCGGACAGAAAAGCACCTGTTCCAATTGTGATTGGCAAGCCAGAAAGACAACAAGGGGGCAGAGCAGAAAAGTACTGATTCCAAAAGCGACTGGCAAGCTGGAAAGACTACAAAGGGGTGTGGCAGATTGACCCACCCAAAAGAGTTGTGTTGTGCAAGAATCGCATAGTTGAAAAAAACCATATGAAAAACTGACAGTGATGTCAAACTGTGAATCACCCATCAACTTTCTCACATAACCATGGCACCCAGCACTCTTGGCTTAAAAAACAGGCTCATCAAGAGGAGACTCAGTGAGCTCATTGCAAATCAGTGGCCACAGGCCATCCTGAGGGAAGCAAAACACATTTCTTAGTACAGCTCAACATTGGCTTCAACAAGTATGAAGACAGTAAATATTGTAAATCCCCTTTAATAAAATTTTTTTTACAAATAGCATAATACAAGAACATATTTTAAATATATAAATTGATAATAGAGTATACTTTTCACCTCAAATGTGTGAGTTTGGATTAGAAAGAGATTTATCACAAAGAAAGGCATTTCCTAATGGTTTTACTGGTATTCTGCTTCAACCAACACCATCACACCCAAAGCCCACCTGACTTTATTGCTACTCTGTAGTTTACATGTCTGAACCCAAGGAATCGTAAGAGATCACAAGGAATCCATTATCCCAGACACCAATGTTTGGACGAGAGTGGCCACCAAGTTACACAGTTGTGTGTGCATGTGTATGTATGAGAGAGAGAGATCTATACTCTAACTTATGGAGTGACCGGAAAACCATGGCCACCACTGCTAATGGATATGGGATACAAACTACAAAAAAAAAACAACCTGTATGGGAATTTTTAATTTAATTGATTTGAAACTACGAAATAATAAGTTCTAAAGTAGCAAGATGTACTGCCATTTTTATTTCCCCATCTTTCCAAGAACTAATAGTCTTTGCAAGCTTAAACAGTTGCAACTTGTTGGTAAATGCAACTGAAAGCCAAAATTATCATTACCCAGTAAATACATTAAGTATTAGTCAGAAATATAGTGGAATAAAATATATTAGTCTGATTGTTGTATAAGGATCAGATGTCAGAGGCTGACAAGTTACTACATCTGTCCTTTCCCCTCACACTTGACTCTGTCGCGAGTGAATTAGACGCTTACGTGCAAGTAGGAAGAAGGAAATAACCTTCATTAAAGTAGTGCAGAATTTATATTTTAGCCCCAACACATAGAGCCTGCAGAAAATTACTGGAGAAGTTATGTACACAGCAAAGAACAAGGCCAAATATGATACCATATTTGTGCAACATTCCCTTTATGAGAATTTTGGCCAAGAAGAGTGAATTACCGACTAATTAAGGACTACTCCTCTTTAGAAACTATATGACATACGTAACACTAATCTGAAACAAGAAACCTACGTCCTCTCCGTTAACTTTAATTACAGCTTAGTAGTTCAGATAAATATATAAATATCTTTATATTCCTAATAGCAGTAGAAACCAGCAACAACAACAATGAGCCTGCAAATTAGGATAAATCCCTATAGTTCCAGGAGAAAAAAAGCTCTGTTTACTCCAGGATTACAAAGGGTCAGCATTTGCTACATTAACTTTGCAAATGACATAATTTAACACATCAATTAGCACCAGGTAGTAAATTAGGAGATTTACCAATCAGCTTCCAACCAGTCAAAGTGCACATCAATAAGCGGTCAGATAAACACACTTGAGAAGATCATAAGTTAGAGACAGGTGTGTCCTCGGAAAAGCCTCTATTAACACTCTCAGCCATGAGGTGCTCCATTCTATTCAGTAGGCCACAAGTGGTGGCAAACTTTGAATTATTACCTCTTCACTTAACACCCTAACTCAATCTGGAAGAAGAAGGGAAAATAACAACAACAAACAACTTCATCTCCTTTGAACCACTCCAAGGCGGACATTGACCGCGGGTGCTTATCTCTCTTGCACAACAAGTGTGCTGTTACTAGCTGGCCACAAACTTGGAAATTGCATTACACTCTCAACTGTAAGGTTAAACGGAAAAGAGAGTTCAAACCAATGATGAGTAGTTCAATTACTGAAGCTATTTTCTCAATTTTGTTATTCTCTTTCAAAATATAATTTCGTGTAGCCACAATTGAAGCCTAAGGCAAAATATACAGCAACACTGTAGAAACTTAAAAAAAAAAAAAAAAAGATTAATTTTATTTCCAGGCTTGACATCTCACATTCAACAGAAGAAGAAGAAAAAATTAAGTGTTGGAATCAAGTTTATGAGAGTAAGCAAAATAGTCACTAGCTACTATAATAAATTTCATAGATTGAAGGGAAAAAACAAAAAAAACAAAAAAAAAAAAAGAAGAGAAAAAACAAAAAAAAAACAACAAACACCCCCCACCTTGAACCATTGGGAATTCTTCTTGAATTCTAATTTGCAACCCAGTCACTACAAATGGTCGAACTGGTTTTCTCATGTAGTATCAGTCTGCAAACCCATCGGGTGCCACTCCCATCCCATCCACTTCTAGAATCTTCCATTTGCTGGCCAAAAGTCCAGATGAGTTCGTGGTCGACCTCACCATCCTAGGCAGGATAACAAACCAGCTGTAGTGGTTGTTCTAATAGTTTAGCTATAGCTCAGTGGGGATGTTACCTGCCCACTTGCCAAGAGGCTTGTTACTACACCCGTATATTTATAAAATATAATACTTATTTTGCATGAGCCAGCATACAATATGGGGAGAGATTTTCATGAGCCAAAGGCAAGTGAAAATACAAGTATGATAGTGAAATGACATCCACATATGGTACAATAAGTGTAACAAATCATCATGATACATATATATTATTCATTTGATACAGGAGAATATCACGAGTCTGTTGGCTTAGTATTTACGCGAGTGCCGCAGGCACGAGCGTAAATACCGCCAATCAGACGAGTGATATTCTCGGGTATCCAATGGATAATAAATTTATTAGGTACTGCTCATGCACGAATACCTTGGTAACAAGAAATTTACCTAGGGGGACGTAATAACCCAACGTAATAACTATGAACACAGGTGATATGGAAAAATATTGCCCTAAGCCACATCCTGTTTACTTTAATGCATTTTCTATGTGGCAACAGTTATCAGGCTCTGTTCAGTACCTAATAAATTAAATATATTTTCCAAAATAGTAAACATTCAGAGTTAATTCTGCCATATATCTAAACTTCAGTTGTTCAGAACTACACGTGGGCATGTAGGAGAGTTCCATAAGCAGCATTCAATATGGGAAATATTGAACTTTCGTGTGATGTGGAAATACGAGAACATATTATATATTAAATATATAACATATCTGCAGCTTTTTAAGTTGTTATAATGCTATTACAACTTCACAATTGACTTTTAAGCTCAAGCAAAATACAGTATCTTCAGTGACCTTCTCAGGTAAATCGGAAAGGGTTGAATGTTAATAAAAGCCACTAGTAATAATAATAATAATAATGACAACAAAATAACAATGACAACAACAATAACAATAAAATAACCAACAACAACAATAATAATAATAATAAAAATAAAAATAATAAAAAAAGAATTTAAGTAACATAGAGAGAGGTCAGTATTGATCCTCTACACTCCAATATAAATAAAACCACTAGTGAAAATGACTTCACTTATAAGCCATGCCTAGTAGGCAAACTATGAAGACATGCTATTAGCATCTCATGACATGGCCACTCAACAGACACAGGTCAGAAGGCCCAGGGCATGGCTGACATAAACATCCTATAGAGGGTCCAGACGAGCATTGAGAAATGGTCCCATAGATTGAGACACCACCACAACTCATGTTCAGCAGTCTGGTGTACTCAACCACAGCAGAATTCAAGGAATTGTTAGTAGAGATGAGGCCATTATCATATGGCGTGCAATACTAGCATAACCCTATGAGAGATGTACTTAAACTTGAGGTTAGTCTGTCAATAAATTCTATCACACTCAATAACTTGAGTTTACAGTTTCACTCATAGTATTCAGAAATGTTACCAGAAGGTGCTAATTACACTCAGAATGTGTTCAGTTCAGTGTCACCATCCATACCAAATTTCTTGTACAAAAAAAAAAAACATAAAAAAAAAAAAAAATCACTTCCAGTCAAATGACTACCCACACATAAAATAACCCAACCTAGCCTCAGTCTATACAGACCTTTTCACACAAGAGAAACCTCTTTGCATAGGCAGCATTGTGCAGCAGTCTAATTAAACCATCTCCACTGGCCATATGAAAGGCCCACATGCATACAAATAAAAACCAACAAACCAATCCAGTACTCACTGCCTCAGATAATTAGAAGTAAAGTGAGAAGTAAAGGTATTTATCTGGTGACCGAGAACCAACACCAGGCACCACAAGTTCAATTAAATTGATAGCTGGCATGCCTGGACCATAGAGACAAGACAAAACAAAGGGTTGATGGGGTTATAGGAATGGTCAGGTAATTAATTAATCTCCCACCCACGATGGTTTGAAAATCCAATAGTGGACAGGTTTGAACTGAGGAACTGATAAACTAGCCAGCTAAAGCAGAAGAAGGACCAGCTGGGGATCAGCCTTTGGGTCACTACACTCTGATGGATCAATGACTTCTCATGCCCCAACAAAAAGGATATCATTTACAAGCAAACCATTAAAAAAAATCCCTTAGGTAACACATATTTAGCAAGCAGTAATCATTTCATTCTGATTAGCTTGAACCTTAATTGAAAGGAAAAAAATTATTGGATCTCCTCTATTGCCTTGAAGGCACTCTTGCAACCAGGATGTAGTCTATGCTGACTGGAATGGTGGTTAAATGTAATTGAGGAAATATCTTCACTATGGCAGCAATGAATAGAGAGGAGAGATCATTCCTCCAATTCCTACTGGAAAATTTCAAACTGGCAGGCTTGCAAGAACTAGCCTCACCATAAAGTCATTAGGCTAGGAAATTAAGCATTTAATCACCAAGTAACAAACAAATCTGATTTCTAATGCACTGTAACAACGACCAGGGTTATTGGCTATTTCTGCCGAAGCCCTCATTAGTCTATTAATAGCAGCCGAATCATGTTACAGCTCATCTACTAACAGCCACAGGATATGCTCCTGAATAACAAACGCCAGGCCACCATTCACTGCCACATGGGAAACAACTGACTAGCCAAGCCCTCAGGCAATATCCAATGGAATACTACACTAGGATCCTTTACCAGGTACACACACATAGAGCCCGGAAACTCATCTTATGGAAATCCAGTCAACCTATGGAATTGGGTAAAAGTTCCATGATGGTCGTAATTTTAAGCGTACACCTCAACACTAATATAAACATTCATACATGTTTATGAGGTAATGTACAAACAACCACATGCCATATGGGAATTGTAATACAGTTAGTTGTCTGAAGACTTCAGTTAACCGGAACACAGAAAATTCAATTAGTGCATGTGCAATATATGAAAATTTTGTGAGGGTGCACCCTTTCATTAATACTCTGCAATACATTTTATACCAACACCACTAAGTCCCAATTGGTTCGGACAACTACTGACTTCTTACTGTAACTGAATTAGGAACAACAGCTCTGGTCATTAAGACCCCCTCCCCTTTCTGCTGAACTAATACATGCCATGTGAATTGACACTATCCCAGGACAACCAGAATTTCCAGTCTATAGTTCCCTGACAGTGAAACCTGAGGTTCACCTCTTCCTCAAATTGTGCCATCTTTGTTGACATCAACAAGCAATTAGAGGATGATGGGGGCACTTTCATGCAATATGGAAGTTTCACATGACAGTGCCCTATCTGCAACATGTGGTTAGTATGTCATAAATGAAGCCAACCTATCAATAATACACTATTTCTTTACCTTCCTGCAAGGAGGATAACTTTGGTTTCCTATGTATACTTACAACAACAACAACAACAAAAAAATGATTTTTTTAAAAAGCCTCACAAACTCAATAAAATTGTTACCAATATTCTAAATTAATATAACCCAGCTGCATATAATTTAGCACTCCTTTATCTATCTGGGGAAGAAACATGCTTATCAATTATGTCAGAGCCTCACCAGAAATAAACATATATTTAATATAAAAATATGTAATGTCTAATATATATAACAGCGGTGTAGGAAGATGCTTCAGACCCCAGAGTCATCCCTCCCTCCTTTCCTACGCCACTGTATAATGTAAATATATAATATGTACAATATACTGAGCACTAGAATACAATTAAGCCTGGAGGCTCTGGTGCAAATCTGTTGTTTTGTCAAGAAGACAGTATTTTGTCACTCATTGACTGCCATTCCATGAAAGTGTAGCATCCTTGGAACATCTGTCTCTGCCTGCCTTCCTGCCACACAACACTGCTACAGTCAAAGATCCAACATTATTGAACCTTATATTAAAAATATATAATAGAATTACTCCAAGACCTGACTCAATAGAATGCTTTATCCTTGAGCACCTGGCAAAAGCATTAAAGTCGACCAAGGAAAGGGAGGAGTTGCCAAGCAAGTCACAAACAGTCTTATTCACCCATATCCTTTAAATTTCTTTCAAGTCCATTCCAGGCTATCCTAAGTGAGACACACTGTTTGTGAAAACTATGAATCCTTGCATAGAAAATACACACCCACAAGGCAAACGCAGTCTGGAGACACCAGCCCAGCTGGTTGGATAGGGGGGAAGCTTGTCCCAATTAATGGACCATTAGGCGCAATAAACTGGACATACACTGTCAGGAGGAGGCAATGGAAACATTGGCAAACGCAATGCCTCCCAAAACTGTGAAGTCACTTATAAATCATTCAGGCTTCTAGTCACCAAAAGTGAGGTTTGCAGGTTGGTGCTTATCTCAGCCCGGTAACCCTTTAAAGAAAGGCCACGTGTCCAAGCTATCACCAAGAGCAGGTAGCTACAGATTAGGTGAAGCCATGAAATACACAATAGGGTTCCAATTGGGGATTTGCAAAGCCTCACTAGACTGCAGCTTTTCTTGACCTCTGTGAGTGGAAACTATATCAGGTCATGTGACTTCAGCCAAGTAAGCATGTGTGTGCATGTGCTTATAACATTGTATCAACAAGAAAGAGAGAGAGTGTGTGTGTGTGTGTGGTGTGTGTCAAAATCCTGGCATTTACATTCATACGGTAAGAACTGCTAAACATAATCACAGACAATGGCAAAGTGTGTGTGTTTGTGTGTCATGCTCGCACCCAGAAAAAGGCAGTTGAAAGATTATTTGATGATGCGATGTTCAAAGAGCATCAAATTTTACATAATTTTTATTAAAAAACAAAACAAAAAAACAACAAACAAACGAACAAAAAAGAACATTTAAATTAGTAACTACTATAGCAATCCTCTTTCAAGGCTTAAAAAATGCCAGTACATTAAATACAGGATTATTTTATTCTGGGTTGAAAATTGATGGTTGTCTTAATTGAAAGATTGGACAATATGTAGCAATTATTTAGTTTAAAAGCATCATAAAGCAAAGTGTGAATATTGTCTTATAGAACCAGTACTAAATAAGTCTCCAGTTGGTATTATCAATACCAATAAAGATATATTGTTAACACTGGGCTAAATCATAGACGAAGATCTATTATCATTACATTTAATAGCAAAATTTCTCGTTCTAACAGCCAATATTATGTTAATTAAAACTTAACCCAATGTTCTGACTTTTTGCCGAAGTCTTCTTCAGGGGCCAACTGAGGTCGAACTCACCGAGAAAATTTGCTAATACACAATTACTTCAGCCAAGAATGACTGAATCATTATTATGTTTGTTACGATAATGTTCCACATAATTCGGCCACCATAAGAAGGAAGGAAGGGAGGGAGGGTTTAAACAAATTTTCTTTTTTGGTTAGTAATTCTTTTTTGTCTCCAAAAAGCTCTAAAGTGCAGGTTGATAATGCAAAGTAAAAAAGGCACCAAAATGTCAATTAATTAGCTCTATCTGTATACTGCAATGGCTGACCACTGACATGGAGAATCATATTATGAACTAGTTGGTAGTGAACAAGTCAGGAGCACTGGGGGTCATTTTACATGAAACCAATTACCATGTATATATATATATATTTATTATTATAATACTTATTACATAAGTCAGGCTAATTTAGTTTCAGGAGACAGAGTGAAAACAAAGCCTGAGAATGAAATATCTTGTCATATCACTCTGACAAGTGTAATAAGCAGTTTATTCCACACTAGATATTAGGACTGGTAACTCACTGGGTAAGGAGCGACTCACACTACCAGCTGATATTTTAGCAGCTGCTCTAACCTTTGGCTACTATAATAATACTCCAGAGGAAGGTAGCTGTAAAAACCAGAAAAAGTGGCAAGTTTGGCAGGTTGCTATAACTAAAAGGGTAGGACAGAAGGTGGTTGGTTAACAGTCTCAGACAGCCTCAGACCAGCCTCAGACCAGCTAGTGCATAAGAAGCTCATTGACAGAACACTCAATAAAACAGGTTGGGCTTGATTGCATTATGAACATCCAGCAGAATGCATCAATTACCCATTCAGCACAGAAATACTATCAATGAATTCTAAAAGCAAGCCCACAGGCTAGCTGCTAAGAGCTGCCAAGCTCAATGGATGGGGGAGACAAATGAAAAAGAAGAAGGAAAAAAAAAAAAAAAGAAGGAGAGGGGACATTATTCATTTAAGAGGAACTAAATGGTATGAATAGTATTTGTAAGTATTTGATACCAGTCAAAGAAGTGGTCAAACTGAATTGAGTACAGGCCTTGTTGTGGTGAAGCACCAGAAGAGCCACTGACCATTGAATACAAAGTTCATTTAATAAAAAAAAAATTGATGAGATCATACAAAAGTAAAATAAACCTCATTACTAAGTCTTCTTCCAGGCCCTCCATCTCCTTGCTTAATACTTACTTTGAAGGAGAGAGAGAGAGAGAAAGAGAGATAACAACAACAGAGCCCAAACAATGAATACTGACTTATTGGCATCCCCTCACTTGCACGTACACAAACACATTGCAATACATTGCCTGTCTGTCACCAGAAACAATAAACAGACAGATGTAAACATTCAGTCATGTTGCAACTTTTAGCCTACCCTTTTACCACACACATTTCCACCAGGCCTGGTTGGCCCTAGTTCTCCACAAGTATGATCTAACCAGTGTTCATCTCCTTGTCATTTTATCTCCCTGTAGAACAGAGTCATACAATCGACCGCATTTGCAGGTGCCCCTGAGACACACGGGCGTCACACCTGTCCACATGTGCGTATTGCAACACTAACGCCAAGAAACAGAAGAAAGATTGCACAAGCTAGACAATTCTCCCACATGAAAAAATGACCCACTTACAAGCTAAAATATTCATTAATTTTGTTCTATTCATTGGTGACAGGTGCACTTATAGTCAACAAAACCCCTTGGCATATTCTAGCTACAAGCCAAGAGAGGTCCAGTTAGCAGTAAGCTATAATTCATGATGCTCCATTAGTTCAACACTTCAGCATTTCCCACCAGTGCAGTGTGTAACTTGAGAAGTCAGTTCGAATAGAACGCTTTAGTTGTTTCACATATGAATAATGACAATGTTTGTTAAGCCAAGTGGTATGAATAACAAAAACTTCCCAAAGGTTCCACAAAAAAACATTAACTAAACAAACAAATTCATATCAGATTTACATAGCTGGTCTTCACAGCATGAGATACAGCGCACAGAAATATTGAATACTAATGCAGGTTCATATCACTGCTTTATTCTTCTTCTTCTTTCAAATTAAACAAATAAATATTTCATTGCCTGGCATTCACTAGAGTCTGGCCACCAATCAAACAAACATTCTTTTAAAGTGCCAACAAACTACTAGATGTCTCATCCCACATCTTGTTCCAGTACAGGGGAGGGGGGTGGAGGGGTGTTGTGAATAGCAATGAGTAACATGGCGAAACCCCACACACATTTAACCTTCCCAGTTAAAACCTATAGGTTTTTGAATAGGCCTTTTCAATAAAATTCTAATTAAATTAATCAAGAAGTTTCTATGATCACTGTTGCAACCAAAAGTCTGATAAAACCAAGAAGAACCAGTTCAGACAGAGTCCTACCTACATACCAACACAAGTCACACTTATCACTCCTGTGTCTTATGTGAGAATGAAGTTCACCTCAGATGCTAAAGTGGTTAGCACCTCCCGGCAGGTTTCCTCGGCGATCCTATTGTTATGGTCACATTAGATAAGGAGTAAAACACACATTACACACTGCCGGATGATCGTGATACCAATAAGGTGCCACTGTTGTGATTAGGGTCTGTTACACCGTGATTCATATATCCACATAGAAAGCAAAACATGCACAAATAAACAGTTGGAAGGATTGTTTCACCACAGAGATTATGTAGCCTTTTGAAGCTTGGCTTACTTAAATCAATTTGTTAAATCACCTCAACCTTTAACCAAATGTATGTGCAAATAAAAAAAAGAAAAAAAAGAAGAAGCAAAACTAACTGTGAATTTGATCATAAATCATTATAATCATGCATATTTGTTTCCCCCCCCCCCCCCCCCCCCCCTCCCCCCTTTTTTTTTCTTTCTCCTTTTCTTTCTTTTTTTTTTTTTTTTTGGTTCAGAGTAGCCTTGCTGATATTTGTTCAATCAAGAATACTAGTTACTACTATCTGAGGAGTACAGGAGCGAAAAAATCTCTATAAATTAGCCAAACAATATTCCTTATACAGTTGGATCCGTAGTGTCAAACCTTAGACAAGTAAGTTTCACTACACCCATTAAATATATCCCCATTACATGTACACATACATATGCATACATACCATGCACACCAATACATGCACACACTTGCTATATGCTGCACACATGCACATCAACACATTTTCCATGCACAAATATACACGCACGTACCATGCACACCAACACATTCATGCGTATGCACACACACACATACATACATACCATGCACACCAACACATTCATGCGTATGCACACACACACATACATACATACATACATACCATGCACACACATCAGTCATACATACAAACATACACGCCCATGCTATATATACTTTCACACACACAGTGTAGTACAATCGACCAGAAAGCTTCAAAGGTCTCCCACAGCAAGAGCTCCAGCTGGGAGGTGGTCAAACCTGGTCAAGATCTGCTAATTGAATAGGTGCAATGCCACCAGGAAGCCCTTCACCCGGCTGACTATTTCCTGAGGTTGTTTACATCCTGAAACACAAGCCCCCAAACCAAAGCCACTGTATGAACAGCAGACAACCAGAACTCCCTATGGACACCCAAGGGCAGCCAGTTCAGAAAGATAGCCAGCCCTCCATGACTAAATATGGAAAAGACAAGCCTCCATAACTTTCCTCACAAACTGGATAGCACCATTATTTGCTGTTACTTTTTCTATTGAATTAATGTACAAATTACCAAGCATAAATTGCTTTAAAGTTTTCAAGAAGAAAGTTGATCATTTGTCAACCTGTTTGTGACCACTAATACCAACGCCATAAAATGACTCCAGAATCAGCAGGATGCTTGCGGTGCATGGATCTGTGATCTAGACTTGACCAACATTCAATAAAGCACGTCCTTTCATCGAGAGAGAGAGCTGCACGTCAATTCGATGGAAAGTGTGGTCTACCAAATCGAGTTGGACAACCATCAGAACTCGGGGAAAGGGTTGGTCTCGCCACAATACTTAGCTCATTTAAACACCATACCATCGAAGAACTACAGCGGAAACAGATGCGCTTACTTGTGGCAGGATGACAGAAATATTATATGTGTAATATATTTTTCAAAGTGGTTCAACTACTTGTGGTAAATGAGCTAGCGCAGTGACACATTTCTAAGAAACTGTTAACATGCATCCAACTACATATTGAATAGCAGAAAAAGAAATGATAACTAATTATCTGTCATGATGATACAATATTATCACAGACATTTTCAATTTGTTCAGTTCTGTAATTGTATTTCAAGCTCTGGATCTATTAAATGCACTGGATTTATTATATGCTCTGTTTATGGAGACTGACATAGGTAGCCAGTCATACCTGATAGATTCTGAGTCACTTTCAAAGTTCTTTTCACTGGGCTTCCCGAGGTTACTATAGGTGTACCTGTTCTTTCATGTAATAGAAGAGACTATATGATACTTCAATTCAAGGATCATATAAAATAGCTGTCAATTTAACAACTCTCATGCTACTATGCTTTATTTAAACCAGGTATTCCACCAACAAAAAAAAAAAAAAAAAAAAAAAAAAAAAAAAAAAAAAAAAAAAAAAAAAAAAACACTTTCAACCTCAGCGCTACTAACATTCACAAGAGGGTTCATGAGTTAGCCAAAAGGCCCCATAATTTACTCACTCCACTAATTCTACTTTTGAATCAATTTGCACGATCTCACACATCAATCAATTCAACCCCAGCACACTCTTTGCATACAATGTACCTAATGCCACATGTACGGTCCGTTTGCATCCACATGAAATGATGAGAGAAACTAGCAATGACTCAGCCTGCAGACTCTATATTGAGTTTCTTAATCATGAGAGCAGTCCTTCCATGTGACGCAACACCCCAGCAATTACCAGTCACCCCCCCCCCCCCTCCTCCTTCCCCCCTTTTATGACCACATTTAAAAAAAGCCATATTGGTAATGTAGCCTGAACACACAGACTGCATTTCCTAATCTCTTATTTCATAAGAAATGGAAAATAATATCACAACACTAAAACAAATCTACAAGGACAATACTTCTTGCAAAACCTCTTATCTTTCAGACCCAGCCAATTATTCTATTTACATTATGGGCTTACTTCAGGTCATTGTGGCCTAAAGAACAGCATAGAATGGCAAGCTAGGTAACTAAAACCACCAAGGATGGAACAATAACAGATTCAATTGAAGTTAATTAACCCATAATTTGGCCTGAACCAAGTTAATTAACCCATAATTTGGCCTGAACCAAGCAAGTTGCTGTTCTGGTCAAACTACAACACACCAAACAACCATAATTAAAGGGTGTGAACGAATCGGATAGCCTGGCAAAACTGCAAACTACGCTCTCTTCACCACTTTGAAACCTAGGCGATTATTTAATAAAACTGAAACCCTCTCCAACAGTGGAATTGAAAGCAAGCACTGTCAAGAACCCATATAAAAAGCCTGACCTATGCACTAAGGCTTCTCTGTGTTAACACAATAATATCTCAAATACATGGTGAATAAGCACAATAGAAATCAATAAGAAGGCTAGAGACAGCCACAACCAGAGCTAGAGATTGGATGCAATCACAAAATGCTGAAACAGGTGATAATAACCTTGAGTTTTTTTTTAATTTTCCAGCTGAACTTGTTAATTCAAAAGTGGAAGGGGACTTCCAAGAGAACTGGTGAACCGAAACTTTTTAAAACATATTTCAATAATCCTGTCTACACTGCATTATCCTGAGCACAAATGAAGCTCCATCAAGTTAGCACATATATAAGCTTTCCTTGGCTACAGCCACAATCTGCAAGCTAGCAGGTTGCTACCAATTGGCTGCGAGTCCCTAACTACCAAGACCACAATGTCCTCTTTCTCTCTCTCTCCTCTCTCCCTATCCCATCCTTGTCCTACTTCTACTTCTCCTCCCAACCCCTTACATTAGTTGGACACTAAATTAAAACCTAGAATGACATTAGGAACAGATATCCTAGGAAGTCAAGCTTTCTTCTACCTACGCTGAATTCCCTTTTTCCTTATTCAACAGTAAAGTGAAACTGTATATCAGATAGAAGTCATTCTGTTATTACTACTGAAGCTCAACATTATTTGACACTTATATTTGACCTTAAATTACCATAACTCTTAACTACAGCTTTACTCAATGAGTGTTCTGTAATGAAAGTTAAAAAAAATACTACTCACTACTGCTAGATGTATGATAACTCAACAAACACATGATACTGTCAGTTAGTTCCTTTACTCAAGATTGTAATATCATCCCAGGATTAAAGCAGCCACGCTAAATCAGTTACAAGACAATATTCAAAACAATAACAAATAAAGGATCTAAAATAAAAAGCATTTATCTTGAGTAACTTCACCTTGCGCAAAAATTTGTAAAAAAAAAAAAGTGCCTGCAATTCTACGGGTTTATTGTCCACTGAATGTGATCTATTCTACAAGACTTTTGTGGAGTACAGTTAAAAATATTCCTGTTGCAATACTAAACCAACCATTAGGACACCCTGAACCCTCCATTGTTACAAGCTGGCACTTGAAATAGTTGTGATAATCAAGATGTGCCCCACAGCTTGGCCAATTGAGAGGACAACCTAAAGTCCATTGAAGATAGCTTGGCAAATGCTTACTCGATCAAATGTGTACATATATTCTCAATTATGCAAATCTAAAGTTGCCGAATTAAATGTTAGTATTGTATGAAAGTTTGTAATTGTATATTGTAATTGAATGTAATTGCAGTGGCACATAGCACTAATAAATACACTATAAGAGTGAGTGAGAACAACACAACACTATGAGCTCTAGTACTGAGGCAGCCACCATACAATACAGAGCTGAAATAAATAATTAAGGCCAATATCGTCAAGTTTATTTTTTCTATTTTAAACAAATAAGTATTAAACACAACTGGGAAGGAAACACAAAAGTTTGCAAACAACCTCTTTTCTAATTTAGCAGAAATGAAACACTTGAAATTAAATTACCAAATAAATGACTTGCGGAAATATATTTTTAAATTCTGACCAGAAATTCTAGTATGGTTTTGGGGGTAGACTGAGGGAGAGATTTCAAGTATGGTTTTCTCTGGAGAGAGGGGTAAAGAGAGAGAGAGAGAGAGAGAGAGAGAGAGAGAGAGATAAACAACGCTGAAACCAAATCTCTTGTTTACAAAGCTAACAAGCCAACTAAATCAGATATTAGCAGACACTCAATTTTCAAGCCAGCGAAGCATGGCTGAGGCTTCCCTTGGAGTTAATGTTGTTACTGCAAAGTGCGGTTGAAACAGCTGACTCCAACAAAACTAATTAGCAGCAACCACAACACAAGGAGGCCCCCTGAGCTAACCACTTTACCTGGAATGCTGAGAGTGTGCGTAGTAGTAAAAGCCAACCATCACATTTTTATCCACACATCCATTGTGCACGTTCAAAGCACTGGTGAGTAGCACAGATGGCACGACGAGCCTCCTGCCAAGGAGTCGCGTGAGGTAACCGACAACCGTTCTCCCAGTGTTTCTTTAATTGGAATTATTTCCTTTCATGCTGTGCTATAGCCTTATGACATCTTCAGTGGGTTAGCACATGAGGACTCCAGGGAAACTCCACACTTGGAAGTGGTAAGTGGTATGTTTGTGCTTGCTTTATGCTGTCAGATCGTTCTTTACCGAGGAACAGGTATAGTTCTATTAAAATACATCGTGGATGTGCTTGTCTTGATGAACGCTAAATGAAACTCAAGTGACCTACTCATCTCAATCAGACTTAATCGGTAAAACCAATTAAATACTACTTGGACTTTCGCCAAAAGTGAGTGTCCACCCACCAGGTCCTCCAGGACACACTTACGCTACACTTGTAATTAACCGACCATAATCCCAACCCAGCCTTTCTTGTGTGCCTCCGTCCCAGCCTCTCTTGTGTGCCTGACCAAGCATTCTTACATGATTAAATCCTCAGCTGTCATAACTGGCATATTTATTGCAAGCATGTTGAAAGCTAATTGGAAGTTCACACTTTAATAATTGGATCTGATACCAGATCAGCCTAAGGGCATTAGATATTTGCTTAAGCTACTACGGGTTTATAATTTTGAGGCTCTTCAAAAATGTGTCTGTGGGATTTGATTCCGATATAAATGATTCGGTAAGTGAGTAAAATACCTTGCCTATACTAACTTTGCTGGTACCAGTCATGATCCATTATTACTCTTTTTTAAAATCATCAATTTTTATTTCACTGAAGACTCTTTTAGAACTGAATAGTATATATAAATATATAATAAATGCTTTTATATATATTATCCTATACTAGATCTGATTTATTTGTTGAGACACCAACACTTTTCCTGAGTATAACCACTTGGACATAAAATACATATTCTTTTTCATTCGCTTCATTAGGCACTAAAATATAACCGATTGAGTGTCAAACTACAGCGACAATAATTTTATTGTCTCGAGCGTAAGACTATATCCATTTCAGAGGAAGAAACGGACTGATGTGATGAATAAGCCTTAGGTCTAGACACTCTAATACTGTCTGAAATTACCAAAAGTTTCCCCCCAGGTTCAATACGCGTGTAGCTAGTGACTCCAGCACATCCGCCTAGAGCTTACACTAAAACAAGATATTCATTTCTTACAATCAACCCCCAATTTTTTCCTTCTAAAATTAGCATCAGTGAACTATAAAAAGTACACCAAGATGATGACACTGGCAAACAAAAGAGAATAAACAAGAGAAATCAAATAAATGGACATTAACCTCTACTCTTTAATGTGTGTGACAAGCCAGATGGGAGAACCTATCAGATTCACCTAGTTCTTTTTCAAGGGCTGGCTAGAACTTGGCTTCCCACAGGCACTTGACACACCTTGGGCCATGGCTATACCACAGGAGGAGGGGGGGAAAGGGCACAAGAATGCTGGAAGAAGAACACTGCCAGGGCCATAAGAATATAATACAAATACCTCCAGCCTCTATCAATTATCTTTCAAATTCTAGTGCAGACAATTACTGAAGTAAACCCACAATTGCATGTCTTATTTTGTAGTACTTGACTTACTCCCAAACTGAGTGTTGCAGAATACCAAGTGCCTTCCTTGTCTTGGTCATGCACCCCAATATGTCACGGAAATGTCAGGGAAGAATAATACAATTCATGTAACCACTGGAACTGAGACAGGAAACTCACTCTGTCTTAATACTAGGAATGGCAAAGATGGATGTGGCAAGAAGCAGCAGCTGAATGTTATTTCAAATATCATGAGTGAGTGTGTGTCACAGGAAAGAGAAAGGAAGGCGACCATAAATACTTCAGCTTCTGGTATACTGTTGCTGTGGAGTCGGCCACGGTAACTGTCAGGATAAGTCTTTAATTCCAGTGACTTCAATAGAACTATGAGATTATCTGATACCTGGTTAGTTTTGGGAACTCCATTTGGTGCCATATTTTTCCTAATAAATCATCATAGTGCTGCATAACCTGTGCCAGTAGCTCCTTTCCACTCATTTAATAATTTGGGGGGAGGAGAAGGGTTGAGAAAACAAATTAAAAACTATTTTGCAATATTATAAACCCTTTACAGTATTAAAGTGAGATGAAGCTACAAAGGCTGCAATGAAGCCTGGGATATTGTCAGAACAGAGTTCAGAGGAAACACAGGGAGGAAACAAGTAAAAGTTGAGTGGTGGCCCAGTTTCAATAAACCACACCTATGCACCAACAACAATGGCCATTGGGTTCACATGCTGTGTGCATGATGTGCCCGCATGGTATGTATGTGCATGTGTGCAGGGACATTGATGGCAGTGGCACACCCTTACTGATGGTCACTCGCCAACCAGCTACCCACACAGGAAAAAGCCTTAGCCTCAAGTCGCACTTTTAAACCAACCTCTGAGAGAGTTCTCGCTGGCTTAGGCACCCATTAAATTTCAAACCAAGTGCCCTACCTAGCCTCAGGATAATGCACTTATTGCCCTCTTGGAATCAGCTGGCCAGTCAACGACATTAGAATAATGAGAGGTAGGTTGTGGATGACCACACCAAGCCAAATAACTATCCATTCCGACCTAAATGTCAGCTGTTTTAAGATTCTCGGACTCATTTAATTTTCATTTAATTGTGGGTCAAGCAAGGGAAGTGCTGCAGCTGGGTCCAATGAGACTTGGGCGGGCGGGGATGATCTGACTAAGTGTGTGTAAAGGAGCTACTCATTCCTCCTACACACACATGTAGCATGTTGCCTAAGGCACATCCTCTTCGTGTGTGAAGAACATGCACATATTAGGGGAATCCGAGGTGCCACTCATGGCGCATTCTTCAGAACAAAGTCACAGCACAGCACAGCATGCTAGAGGTTCGTCAGCCTCTTTAAGTCACTAAATATGGCGATAAGACTTTTACTGCCTTTTGATGCAACCAATACATTCTCGGAAGAAACACAACTCGGGGAACACTATTACCTGTCACGTGCAATGCCAGCTAAGATGCCATACCCTCTATTTCTTAATTCAGTACAAATGATACACTGACAATGGGAGAGTATACAGTACTTGAAACCAAGTAATAAATTTGTAAAATAAGTTAATGATGTAGTCAATTTATATTGACTATATGAAATCTACTTTGGATGTGTGTGCATGCATGTATATTTATGCAAAATATAATTTAACAATGGTCACTATAACATGTTCATTGATAAGTCAGACATGTTGGGGTGGCTGTCAGGCTAGCAGGACAAGGAAGCAAATACATACTTACAAAACAGACTACATAGTCACTCAAAGGCCTTGAGGTGGGACAGAGGAAAAAATTAATGAAACCAAATATACCCCAACTGCTTTAAAGCTACTCAAAGTTTGCCAGCTGTTGCACTCTCAGCCACAGGACTAAAAACACCCACAGTAGCTTAAACAGTTAAGGCACACCACTGGACATTGGCCACTTCTTGCCCCACAGGCTGGGCACCACTTGAGACAATAATCCTCAGTCCCTCTCAACGGGGGACAGGACGGGTCACACCCTAAAATGATGGGCTGCACAGCTGTGTGTGCTTGCAAGCTGGGCGGGCGACCATTTCAGAGCTTCCACTCACAAGCCACAGCTCTGGCCTTTAATAGAACTGGGCAGCCAGCAGCGGCTTGAGGCGGATCATCTGTCTGCTGCAACAGGTGCTTCTCTGGCATTGAATTGCAAATTAAACTTCAGCCTGTGTTCCCCCAAACACATAAACCAGATAAAACATTTGATTGAGCAATTAAAGAGAGTGACGCAAGATCATTATTTTCCCCCCCACTTGCTGGTCTTTTCTCTCTTTCCAATGAAAGTGCTCTTTCAATTCCCAAGCAGAGCAATAGTTTAATGGATGGCTTCAAAATGTGCTCATTTGCCAATTGCTGCAAACACTTGAGAGTGACCTGGGATTTCTAGGAATCTGGTTTGATGTCAACAACAACCCAATTTGCATGCTCAGTGCTCCAAGAGACTGATGCTCAGGCACACCATCAGTTCCTCAAGCCATCAAGAAACCATTAATTCAATACAGACAGAAATAATGGAGTACCACAAATGGCATTTACGACACACGAGCTATACAATAGGCAGTTGATTAGTACCGTAGGGAGTTGGTCAATTACATTGGCGGTAACGTATTACAGAGATTTACTTAAAATCACTTTACTAAAGAGGGTACCTTTCAAAAGTAGATTACTTCTTTAGCACTGCCACTACTTCCAGCTCAATATATTAGCATACCAGCTCACCAATACACAATAAAGAAAACACTTTGTTTGTCCACAATACAAGATCCCAAGGCACATCTGGACATCTGCAGCACATAATCTTGTTTACAATAGTGCTGGTTTATATTTACTACCTTTGCAGTACTTAGCTTTATGGAAAACCAATCAGTTAGCGTATAAAATTGCATTACGGCACCAGAGGTAACGCTTGCTATCTGTAGTTCTTCCATTCTTGTCCAGTGCAGCTGCTATTTACTCGGAGAGAAGTATTTACTGTAAGAGCTAGTACTGGATTGAAGTTTGTGTGTGCATGCTACCCGTGTTTGTGTGTGTGTTTGTTGTAAACATGACTCACCTTCTGGAAAGATTAAAATAGGATTGTTGTGGTCATCAGATATGTGTTGCTTTAACCTGAAAACAACAACAACAACAACAACAACACACAGTGAATGTGTGCGAGTTTAGTTTTGGCCACAACGAATACTGCAAGATTGTGTGTGTGTATGTGTGTTTTGGTCACAGAAAAAAATTGGAGAGCGAGTGCAAAAAAAAAAAAAAAAATCAAACTATAAAAAAAAAAATCTACATCCAGCTTTCACTTGACCATACAAGAATACAGTTAACAGAGAACCAGTGATGCAAGCCCTGCCTGCCTGACCCACACACCATCAGCATTCTAGGTCAGCATTATTTGTGATTACACATTTAGTACCTTTGTGACACCATCAACCTGTCTTTCGCCACTTTTCTCTCGAACCAAATGTGAGACTGAGCCATTGAGCATGCTCCCTGTATAAGTCCTGTGAAACCTCCATGTCTTTGACCCACCTACAAATCAACAAACAAACACACATACACAGTTCTAATAAAAAAACACATGAAGCATGTATATTTTTTTGGACCTCTATGATTGAAAACTTTCAGGCTCAGTGTCATATAATGACATCACTGTAAAGGTACACATTCTGACTTGGTGACATCACTTTAATCACATGGGCTATGCTGCCATGACAACTGCACTACATCACATATTTTGAGTGTCTCGCTCATTCTACTAAACCTATTTCACTTTACTTCATAGCCTCAAGTGAAGTTGCAGGCCACAAAAGGGGAATTCAAACATCTTTACTATGTGACTAGTATAATGACTTAACTAGCAACCTGTCTGACTTCATAGCGTCAGAATGGATCAACATACCACTGGATAAGTCCCATCTATATACACCTTACTATGATACTATGTGCTAGCATGAAATTAATCTATCCTATGGTGTACAAGATAGCTGTCTGGGTCAAACCAGACGGAAGTCTCACGCATCAGTAGCCAGTCTGCAATACAGTGAAAAGGATTCCTCGGGGCGTATTATCGAAGATCGTCGAACCTCGCCGAACATCGTCGAACATTAGTTACTAGGATATAATTGTTTACTTTTATTGTTTTTGTCAGTTTTTGCCTTTTACCGATATGTCTAAGTTATATTCTACATAGACTTGTATTTAATTCTGGGAGAAGCTCATATTCTCTACTGCTCAGGTTATATACCAGAGCTGGTCCTTCACCATACGATTTGTATTATCTACATTATTGAGGGGATGGCATGGTAGACCTAGATAATAATACTATTTGGTAAAGGATAATCTGAATGCAGGGTAAAAGAAGTTAACTATCAGAATGAGGAAAAGGGTGGTTCATGTTTTAGTCATACAAACATTAAGGTAAAGGGTAATTAGATAACAGATATGCGGTAAAGGGTTATCAAAGCAGACTGTAGTCCCAGATAATCTGTCTACGACGACATTACTTTTTTGGCATAACAAATTAGAAATCAAGATATGTAATCTACATAAAGGCAGCCTCCATTACATGGGCGTGTCTTGCATTGAGTATACTGACACACTTACCAGAGTGAAGCAGTTGTCTCCAGCCAGCATGACGATGTCTATAGGAGTCGTGTGATTGGCCACACACACACTACCACACTTAGCACGGTTTTCTCTACACAAAAAATACACAAAACACGGGGCACAGAATGACACTAATGTGATATACACATAAATATGTATGTATATGCCAGGCTGACAAAATAAATCAATGTGTGTGTGTGTGTGTGTGTGTGTGTGCATTATTCATTTGAGAACATCAGGAGTCTATTGGCTTAGTGTTTGCGCAAGTGCTGCAGGCACGAGCACAAATACGGCCAATCACACGAGTGTTCTCCGGTATACGATAATAAATTCATTGAGTACTGTGCTTGTGAAAAATGGTACAGTGCTTCCACAAAACAAATACAGCAACCGTATGGATTTATAGAATGTGATGGCAACAGGCGGTTCTCCTTTCACTGCTGGTCACTCTGGACATATAAACGTAATTCTCTTTCTCTCTGGAAGTCCAAAAGAAAACTAATCAAACTCTGTACATGCTGCTCTTTGAAGAGACTACTGATTGGTTTCTCGCCTAGAGTCATGAACACAAGAAAAACTTCCACTTTTCCAAAAACAGGGTAAAGAGGAAGAGTGCTCCAACAAAGTGTATTAGACGATAAGAACTAAAATGCAAAAAATTGTAACACTAAAGAAAGACAGCATCAGACCTCAGAATATGATACAAATCTTATTAAAGAAGGGCAAAAATTTGATGATACTTTACCTGTCACATTGGATAGGTTACTCGGTCATTATTACTGCAAAATCAGACATTCTGATGGAAGTTACTATGAGCCTGATTAACTTCCTTTCAGATATTTGACCAAAAGACTATCATTATTCAGGGATCCAGAACTTGCTGGTTCACATCAGAATAGATACTCTGCAGAAAAATGGTCAAAAAGGATGGGAAAGGAAGCAGGTCCAAAGCTTTTTTGAAGCATTAGAAGCCGACCACCTTTGGAATATAGGTTCATTGGGTAGTTCATGTGTTACAGAATACCATTTGGTTCCCCCTGTGTATGCAAATCTCGGAGATCCAGAACTAAAATCATAACCCGATAGTTCCAGGTATATAGAGTGCAGCGAGCAAGACACAAAAACTCGATCTGGGGAATCAAGTCGCATTCGACTATTCAAACTTTTAATGTGGAACACCCTGGGAAGCAATTCAGAAGTGTCATGTCTTGTTCAAAGAAAAGTATATTGCCCAGCGACAACTGGATTGTGCCACCCAGATTTTCCATTCTACATATCCATAAATTACAATCCAAGTGACGGCTCATAATGGTACAAAAGACAGAAAATTGGAAAGGAGGACAGAATTGTGAAGATTACGAGAATAATTGCCTCCCAAGAATCATTACTAGGGAGGAAAACAATCATTGTGCTAAAACAACAACAACAATGATCACTTCACTGGCAAAAGGAAATGTTACAGATACACAAATCATACATACAATAGTCTGGTCATAGAAATATTTAGAGTTTGAATTCATACCGGCAGTTTCACTACAAGAGATGTCACACATATTGAGCTCCTACAACAAAGATGGCCGGATAGGACCAAAAAGGATAGAAATGCTCTCAATGCAATACAGGAATTGCTGATTCGGCATTATGGCTACACACACGTAAGTACAGGGAAACCTATCTCTATACAACCAAAAACTCTTCTCACAACATCATTAAACTGTAAAAACAAAACTATCTTTCTCATAAACTATTACTATGATGTATGATGAACTAATTATACACTAGGGGGACACAATAACCCAATATAAAACCAAAATAACACAGGTGATATGGGAAAATACCACCCTCAGCAAATTTTTGTTTACTTTAATACATTCAGTACACAATTAAATAAATAGCCCTACAACATCCACTCGATGCTGAAGAAAAAGCAACTGGTTAGATTAGACTCTCCCTCTATGGGTTCTTTGACATTGGACAAATGGTTTGGTAAAGGGTTCCTACATACTACAGCAACAATTTATGTGCACCAGCTGCACCTAAACTCCCCAATGATGACACTAAGTAACAATCTGCCAGTTTCTCATATTATTGGTTGCTGTGGGCAATGCAGGTTGGTGACTTGAGATGGGGAGGCACCAGTCCATCTAACTTACATAGCATCCCTTATTCCATTTATTACTTACCATTCCTTATTCCAAATTGAAGCTGATATAAAAATAATAACGAATGTTCAGTTGCGACAAAATAGTTTTCTGGTACCTGGTCTAAGCTAACTGTATCAGTTCTTGCAGTATGAATATAGAGTTTTAAAAGTGTGTAATGTGTGTGTGTGTGTATGGGGGTGGGAGGGGCACCATCTTGTGCCCCCCCCCCCCCCCCCCCCATGCCATAGTACCCCATTGCAATGAGACTATCAAGAACAGAATTTTCATGCCCAGACGTCTGCTCATGTTAGGTGTGTGCAGTATATATGCAAGGATAGAACATAAAACGAACTGATGATATTACACCCTTTAACAACCAGTGAACAGGATAATTTAGGTTACACGAGACTGGTGATAGTCAAGAAAAATAATAATACACAATAAACGCATCATAAACAAAAGAGGAATTCCATTTTAAATTTAGTTTATGCCTACATCAATTCACATACAATTCCACTAATTCAAATGGAATGTTCTCATTTGTGTTAGAAGAATCTCTACACACCCTCATCTCCACGGAATCCCCTGGAGCAAAATCTCCCAGATCTGTGGAAAACCACGGGGGGTTGTTCAGAGAACAGCAAGAACTGAAACTGCCGCAGCCCTTGCCATCCCAGAGCGGGTCATCGGGGTAGAATCTAAACTCTGCGTCTCTTCTGCTGCCAGTGTCACAAAAGTAGCGATGCCCTACAAAGGCAGGAATGCGACTGGAGGCCAGCTGGTTGCGGTTGGAGCATGCGCATGCGGACAGATGACCAGGAGTCTCGTCCAGAGCAGCCACAAAAGTCCAAATATGCGTGCGTGAAGACAAGCCGTGAGTCAGACTGATACCGTCAATGTACACACTGTCTATGCCGCTGTTGATGTTGGTGTGAAATGGGTAGAATCCATTCGGAGTGGCATTCTGGTAAGCAATGACACGCCCACATATCTTGCTGGTGTTACGTGCCAAGGAAAGGACAGGAAATTTGTGAGAGAAGCATCCAGTACTGTTCGATTTTGGAATGCACAGCCTTTTGGGAGGCGTGTCTCTGTCCCACTCTATGAAAGTGTCCCCGGGAGGGCAAGCATGGGTAGGGTCAGTCATGTTTATATGAGCCATTCTCATCCAGCCTCCTTCTCCCTTCCCTCCACACACTTCTTTCCCCATACTGCAGTACACTCTGCTCACTCTAGGTATCACACTGCCACTGCTCCCCGGGGCAGGAGGGATCAGGCTAGACACATAATAATGGCCGGAAGCAGACTGCGGGTACACATCAAATATCTGCTGACAGGAGAGCGCTGGGGAAGACGGGGAACGTCCCAAGGAAGTAGGAAGGGGTGGCAGTAGAGGAGGAGGTACCGCTGTGGTTGAAGGGAGAGAAAGAAGAGCAGTATTGACCACAGATGTGAGATTTCTGACCACACCTTCCAGCTTATCTCCGGCAGAGCTTTCATCCATCACAACTTGCAGCAGGTGCACTAACTGGGCCTGGGTATCCAACAGGGATGAGTTCAATTCCCCAAGAACTTCATCCAGCTGAGCCACGTAGCTAGAGAGAAGCTGCTCATTGCGGAATAGCCGCTCTGAGAACTGCTGCAGCTCCCCGGCTACACTGGAGACTATAGCACTGCGGATCTCCTGCCTGAGCTGCTGTGGAGAGAGAGCAGTAAATCCCAGTGGTTGAGACTCAGAGCAAGTGGTGTTGTTCTGGCTACCTTGATCCTGCAACTGCTGGCTGGAGATCAAGCCAGTGCACAGGAGTTGGATGAGCAGGAATAGGCAGCACACTGGCAGTGGGTTGGGTGCCATCTTATTTTTGCTAAGTATTTTATCCTTGCTGTATGCTGTATTGAAGTGTCAATTCTATATATGACCTGATCAGGTGCTGCACAAACAATGGACAATAACAACTTGTTCCTATTGGGGCCAAAGTGAGCTTCATCGCCATGACTACAAATTACACATTTTGTTGATCAAACAAGGCAAGCACCCAGCAGCAAGTATTAATCAACTCTCTGAACTTTGATAATAGGTTTACAATTTTGTATGTATGTATGTATGTATGTATGTATGTATGTATGTTGGTTTAAAAGGTCTATTGGTCTGTCTGTCCAGCAATCTATAGAAGATGGAGAGAAAAAACTAGGAAGGCAGCAGCCAGGCAGATGGACAGATAGAGACATACATGCATAGAGACAGACTGGCTGACTGAAAGACTAACTAACAGATGTACATACAGGATAGAGTAAGAGATTAAAACCCAAGGTGAGAAGTACAAATGTAAAAGAAGGCGCTCTTGGCAAAGAAGAGACATTATAAAGAATGTAGATACAGCACAACACAGTAGCACTCACAGGTTATGAGGATAGATGACAGCAGACAGGGCAGACTGTATGAGTCTGCAGGACACCATGGAACAGTAGCGCTCCACCTTCCTCCTCCACCTACACACACACACACACACACACACACACACACACACACACACACACACACACACTAGGTGACCATGTACCGTCCCTTCCTCCTGATGTGAACTCACTCGGCCTCGGGGAAGAAAAACGTGAGTACAGAGAGAACTAGCATAGTTAGGGCCAGCCACAACAAACCAGTTATTCCTATAGGCAGCCTAAAAATTAAAAATAAAATCAAAAAAATCAATGCATAATAATTATTGGATTAAAACAACAACAACAATGTGTAATATGTCTAATATTTAACAAATTGAATACTGATATTATGTATATATATATAATATATAACTAGCTAGAATTTCAATTTACCTAAAAATGAAAAATAGAGCAAATCGAAAGACTATGGAAACGTAGAGAAGAAGCTCCATTTTTAACCTATAGTACAGGGGGGGAAATACATACACTGTAACAAATGAGTGAGATACAGCACCAGAAAAATATGTACACAACAAAAATAAAGTTAAATGATTGGGTAAAGAATCATGTAAAATAAACACCCAACAAAGAGCTTAAGTTTGTGGCAACACAACAGTGGCAGGAATTATAATCGATTCCTTCCAAAAGGATGATGATGATGATGATGATGATGTTACATTGTGATAGTGCAAGCGCACACCTATACAATTAATATGCATGCACACACACACATGTACACACACACGCACACACACACACACTTCAGCCCAGCCTAAAAGTCTGACATTTAGGATTACGGCAGGTCAGTACACTAACATTCTGACGGCAGACTTACTGGCAGCCCGATTGGAAAGAGCCGACCAGATAAGTCTGCTACCAATTATTTCAGGTAAACTACATAAACAAAAGCAAGACCTCGAACATGGAACTGAGCAAGTGTAATAAAATAATACCATGACTACCATGAGAAAACAGTGTTACACCAATCCACTAATAGGTCCACTGTCTCACCATCACACCAGAAACAAAAATACAATTACACAGCTGTGAAAAGACCAAATAAAAAAGAGGATATTGTTGTTTGGAGGGAAACTATATGTCCACTTGTAGTAGCGAGGGTCACTCCACACTACAGACAACAAGATGTTCATTCCGTTTCTGCCACCTTAAAATAAAACCAGTGATATCCAGTGAGGTTCATCAGACAAGAAGTTATCCTCCAATGAATAATTCCACATGTCAGTCTACTTTAAACAGGGACAGAATGACTTTTCACAAAGAAAGATTCGTACAGTAAAAAAGAAACAGATTTTTATCCATAGCTAAAAGAACCATTATGATATATCACTTTATACCAGTGTGCCTTACTACTGAGGGTCAAAGGTCAAACGACAGTGTAAATCCTGTGTCAACCGAATGGAGGGGTGCAACCAACTTGCACCATGGTTCCAGGGTATGGGAAACACATGAAAACTTATCTTTGATTGGATCATTAGTTGTGCAATACTAATAATGACCTTTATGATGTAACTTTACTGACCACACTTTAGCTGGATTAGCTGGCTACATAGTTCATGCCATAAGATAATAGTTCTCTCCATAACTCTTACCCCAAGTTGACTTGCATCTGAGTCCTCGTCAGAAAGTTCCACTCTTCGACTTCTACATACACAAACATACACACACCCAAATCATGTATGTATGAGTAATAGCATGAGTAACGCAACTGGAATAGCACAAGTAGAGTGCTATTTCAATTGCTCTCCAACCTAGAAACTACTCGAACCATATGCTGCCAAGGTTAGTCTGCACGCATGCACATTTATCTGCACTATTTAACTTAGTTACCGTGCTGCTATTTCACTTTTCCCGTGCTATTTCAATTGAACAGCAATTGTCCTTGTATATTTTCCGAATGGGAAATTTATGTGATGTACTATTAAAGCGTGGATAAGATGTATGTATGTATGTATGTATGTATGTATGTAGACTCAATCCCCTCTTATCCGGAGGCCTGTATTATGGGCACGCCTCTTTACCGGGCACAAGTTAGCCACTCACTCAACCAATTCTTCAGTGCGAGTGCACTAATTGACGACCATTACCCATCATATCAGTGCAAGCTGGGTTGTTGTTTTTTCCTTTAGTTCCAGAGAGTTGCAGAGAAGCCTACTGAGGGTTGCAAGTGAAAGAGAACTGTGCTTAAAGTTGGAGAAAACTATGTCTTTTCCTGAGTAACGGGCATTTCTGAGATACGGGCACCCTCAGGTCCCAAGGTGCCCAGATAAGAAGGGATTGAGTGTATGTATGTATGTATGTATGTAGGTACGTGTGTATCTATATACTATATATGTAGCTATAATAAGCGACCTAGATATAATTCCACTTATTCACTTCCAATAACATGATAAATAGTGAGCTTCACTACTAAAGCAAAACATGAGCAGCTAGGGACTTCCCCCAATAATGCCACCAAAGTTTAGACAAAATGGAGTTACACCATAACCACTGCAAAAAGATGGAACTGTTGCAATGGTACTATATCTTTGTTTAGTTTACTAATATTAATAAATTTTTGAAACAGCCTTCATCAGTTGTGAGGTATGACCATTTAAAATAAATTGGTCATACCTCACAACTGATAAAGGCTTACGAGATGAAACGTCTTGTGATTGTATAACTAATTTAATGCTACTAAGCAATAAATATTAATTACCAAAGAAGTATTAGATAGCTACTTCTATAATCCAAACAGCCCTATGGTGATTTAGAAAACTAAAAAAAAAAAGGATAAATGAATGAATTGAGATAATTCCGGTCTGTTTGAAAAGCCGATTATAAGCAATTATTGGCGAGTGAGCGGAGTGAGCGAGACAGTATTAGGGGTGGATAATGCAAAATCGGGTATATGTTCGATATATATATATATATGGATTGTACGTATGCCCCTTAAATGCGTGTGCGGGTAACTTTATTATCCTAAACAGGGTTTCATACAGGATTTTCAGTTTGGGGGGGGGAGAATTTTCAGTGAAATTTTCCCAGAAGTTTATAATCTGGCCAAAATTTTACTAGCACTTCCAGTTGGAACAGCAACCGTCGAAAAGATCGTTTAGTCACATGAAGACGATAAAGACCAGGCTAAGGAATCGCTTGTCTGATGAAAACTTGACTCACCTTATGAGAATTGCCATTGAAGGCCCAGACTTAAGTGAAGTTAATTTTAATGAAATTCTGGACATTTTTAAAGAAAAAAATAGGCACATTAGACTGTAATTGGTATATTATTCTATTATAAAAGTCAGTGTAAAGAAATGAGTTTGGGGGGGGGGGGAGATCAGAGGTTTGGGGGGGGAGATCCCAGGGCTCCCCCCCCCCACCCCCCCCCCCCCCCTGTATGAAACACTGCTAAAAACACTGAATTTTAGGCTTGACCCCACTTTCTTCTGATACTACAGCATTAAGAAAGTCTTACTTGAAACTTGGGCTCCAAATTGTGAGATAATTCCTGCGAAATGCTTGTTTTTCAAGTCCCCAAAAGTTACTGCGACTGGTTACTATGGCATTGAAAACCCTTTACCAGACGTAATTTCAAAACTTTGGCGTTTGGGGGGGGGGGGGGGGGGCCTTTAAGACGAATTCAAAACTTTGGGGTTTGGGGGGGGGGGGGGGGCGGGCTTCTAAACATGTCGCTTATTGGTTGTCTAGTGCCATTGGTAGCCAGAATGGCTAAATAATAATGCTGAGGAAGCCACCATTACTTGGAAGAAGCTGAGGTAAGTACGTAGTTCCATACTTGTTAGCTAGAATTACAAAAATAACTCAATGGCTATTATTTTTTGCTAGAGTTGCGAGCTTACAGAAGTTACCACTGTCAGAATACCTTATAACAATGCTGAGGAAGCTACCACTACTAGAGGGAAACTAAACTACCACTACTAGAGGGAAACTACCACTACTAGAGGGAAACTGAGGTAATCACTTAATTCCATATTTGTAAGTTAAAATTACAAAAATAACTCTGGCCTTTCTTTTTTGTAGTTGAAACTGGTAATTCAGATAGTCAGAATGGCTTCAATTTGATACTACAGAAGTTACCACTACTCAAGAAAATGAGGTAAGAAAGTAATTTAGCTTGTCAAGAATTACTGGTAATTCAGATAGTCAAAATAATTAAATTTGTAACTACAGAAGTTGCCAATACTCAGAAAATTGAGGCAAGCAGTAATTCCATATTTGTTGGCTAATATTACAAAATAACACTGGCCTGATTTATTTTGTAGCTGAGAGCTTGTTCAATAGTTACTGGTAATTGAAGTAATCAGAATTGCTCAAGTTTGATATAATTTGGTATTAGTTTGCTAAAATTAACGGTCAACTGCTATTATACTGTTTTGCATGAATTAAGCTAAAATATAAATTATGTAGTAACAATACTGTAGTTTAATTCTGGTTGTTGTTGTTTTTCAATTCAAACAGTTGAGGGGAGCGGTTACTACGGCACTGAATCCCCTTTACTGTATACCTAATTTAAAAACTCTAATTTTTTTTTTAGTAGCTCAAATGTTAGAAGTTAATCTTTCGACAATAGTGTAGTTTTAGGCTCGCTCGCCATTTGTGCTCAAGCACACCACTAGTTATTTAACTAGATGTTTCAACTTATTGCTTAAACACAGTCTGCGTATAAAAGGGTGTAGCTGGGGACTTATTTCGTGACAAGTGGAAAATGGTGGCTACCAGTTTTGTCACTAACTTCCTGTAGAACGCATTACAGCAACTTGTAGCACGTGAAACAACATCACATAAGTAAAAAAAAGTCATGAGCACCTAAACAGAAAGGAATAACAAACAACAAGACTCACGTAAGGAAAATGGGGGGTCATAAAAAACAAAACAAAGTAATGTTGGTAATCGATGCAGCATAGCTCAACTGCACAGCACACTGTCAGAGCACTGCTAGATGAGTGGGTCATCTTCAAGCAACCAGTACTTTGGCACACACACAAGGCAGTGATAGGAGCTATACTTGATTACTCTACTATATCACTCGCAAAAGTTATTATATATAGCTGTTAATATGTAGGGGCACTCGTTTTAAACGTGGTGTGGATTGAATCGAACGAATAAGCTATTCTGGAAGGGTTTTCTTTGCGCAGCTATTTTTTAAATTTGAATAGCAGCGCTAGAGGTCAAAGGGCAGAGATTCTCCTTTTTTTATACCTCGACCTCCGCAAGGAGTTCAGAATATGGTTAAAAAAGGCTACAGATTTCACTTATGGAGAATAGCATTGAATTATTAACACGACCTTTATGTTTAAGTCCTCTTCAGGGTCTAACTCCAAGAAGGGCTAATCATTGAACAAAATAGCTGAGATGACTTCAACTGAACTTGGTGCTTATCTTTTTGACAGTTTATCCCAAGAACTGGCCACTTTTAAGAGATCACTTAAACCACGTCATTCTACAGTCATCCATGGTGGTCTCAACTTTCAACCTTACAACAGATGCTCATTTTTCCTCTCACAAGTGAATAGTAAACCAATAATTTCTTGAGGATGATAGTTGTAGAAGTTATTTCACCCAGTATTACGCCTGACTACCCATAAACAGTGATTTTGGTAGTTATTATAGATTGTGCTATGGTAAGGTGTTGCCAGCTTAATGAACTAGAGGGTATGATCTACATAGGGTGTCCACTATTCCGTTGGAATAGGTGCAGTCAAATCAAGGCATGTTCAAAGCAGTGGCACAAAGTAATTAAGGAAATATCACACATGGCAATGATAAAGGCTGCTAGACATGTACAAAAAACAACAACAACAAGCCCTCACATTGTTAAAAGTGTGTGTGTGTGAAAAATTCCATAGTATATCTTACGTTAATCAGCTGTCCTTTAACTTACCAGTAGTAGAAAATCTCTTGGTGACACTGTCATCTACCACCGCCTACATATAATAGAGAATGCAGTAAACACTATGACAAGTCAGTACTCAGTGCATGTTCAGATATATTCAGCGTATGTATTAGAGGAAACATGTGCGTGGATTATGGCATCGTAATCCAGTCACTTCTGTAGAACTGAGCACTCTCACTTGATACTTTCTTCGTCGTTTCAAGTTGAAAGAAAAAGTTGGTTGGTTGAAAGTTTTAACAAACCAAACTTTTTTCTTTTGAGAACTACTGTATTCTTTATTCCAATACACATAATTTAGATCTACCAGAGGAAAAAACAAAACAAAAAAACAAACAAAAAAAAAACAACAACATTTTTTATCAAAAATGTACTACAGTGCACAAATACATGTACATATGTAGGGAAAATGCCATTTCTAAGCAATATTTATGCAACTAAACAAATGAACTTCAATATTCCTAAGCAGTTCTGATGGTGAAATGATGATGCTGGATGACATAGCAATGAACCAAATAACTGGATGCTGCTTACCAAGTGTTAATCAGAAACTGGAATTGATAGTCAAACACATGATGCTGAGCCAGCTAGCTGGTCAGTGGGAAATGGTGAAACGCTAGCTTATTAGCTGGTAAGTGCAGGTTAACAAGCCTATTGATTGAAAAGAGTCCAATGGCCTACCAAATTGCTCATTCTACACCAGCTAGTACAAAAAAAAAAGCTGATAAATAAACAACCCCCACCCCCCCAAAAACAACAACAACAACAACAACAACCAACCACAACAAAAAAGGAAGTCCCAAGGATGCGAAACCTCAGTGTTACTATGCACTAGCTAGCTATTACAAAGACCAAAAGAATAATTAATTTGGAGTAGTATCAATATGAATATGCCAATGTTCAACTCATGCAAGTTGATATGTAAAGCTTGAACAAGTCGACATGCAATTCGTGCATTGAAAATGGTAGACGTTTAGTGCTGTCTTCATAAGAGAAGCTTAACATACAAGTGACACTTACATGTACCTCACCAGTGGTCTCAATGGGAAACTTCAAGCATTCAAACCTCTGAGAAATAGTGTAATGCAAAAATACCGCAGGCAGCAAAGAAAGAAGATTGGAACAAGTATCGAAATGTCCAGTGCAACATTTCGATGCTTGTCCCAATCTTCGGGAGGCTGCCATCTTCAAGATCCACTTTTTTGTTGTGAGACAGAATGACTGACCGACTAACAGACAGACAAACCGAGTACTGTAACCCTCTTGTGCATGCGCGCTGAGGGCTAATAAACCAAAACAATCAAATTTGGTAGTTGTCACAATAAACCTTTCAGTCAGTTTTACATGCAACATAAATGCGTCAAAGCTGCCCTAACATTTTTACTTTTAAAACACTTTTAAATATAATTAATTGGTGATGACCATGTATGCCCAACTAAACAAAAACCGGAACAATGTAAATATTGACATGGCAATGCATCCGGATAGTTGAGACCATGTCCATGTGTGAATAAGGAAAAGGGACTCTGTAAGAGTCACTGTACAGACACTTTACACTGCTGAACATTTACAAGAATTGGCATATTTTGCCAGGAAATATTTAGACTATGGTAACTGTCACAAAGGAAAGTCTTGTATATTTAGTGATAGGAAATAAAGTGCAGGTACATGCAGGATAGAGAGGAGAAGGGAATTTCAATATGTTACTTTATACTCGGTTGCCTTGTACTGTTGTTGTTATTTTGTCTCATTAGTCATTGACATTGTATATACTTGTTTGAAAGATTAGTATATATAATGCGTGTCTGTATATTTAACAAAATTCACACAAAGAAAACAAACGAACACGCACATAAATCACAGTTAGACATGCCACAGTACTGAGCTTGTCTATAGCAGGTAGCCTGAGAATACCCAACTAACTCAACGCATATAAATATATTTTTAAGAAAATTTGCACAGTCTCAAGTACAGCAAACACCCATTTAGGACCAGCACCACCTCCTGCTGGTTCTATATTTAACCAGTCCATCAGGTCTATCTACTATGTACACTAAAGCCGCCCACAAAATGTGCAGTAAGTATATCTGACTTCAACTAAGTGATTGTCCCCAGACCACCAGATAAAAAATTCCAATCACGATAAAAGCTCAAGCTGTTCCAATAAAATCCAGGAGACCATTTACTTGGTCTGAAAGATTGCCTAAATGAGATTATCTATTCCACAAATAAGATTTCCTCTCCATGGGAACAAAAGCAGTTACCCACTAATAAAATCCTCCACCCCCAACTGTCTTTTATAGGGGTGGGTGGGTGGGAGGAAATGGTGAGGAACTGAGAGGAAATCAATCAACACAGTACATAGTCCCTTTGTACTAGTACACTGACAGTCTTCCTCAAAAAAACCTAAACTTGTTTTCTGTACACATAAAAGATGAAGCAAATTACTGCTCAATGTTAGTTTTATGATGGAAGTGATCTGTCTGTGCAAGATTGAGCAAAAAGTGTCAACTATTCTCTCGTCTCTGCAAGGAAGATGCAACTGCAATCAGTTGATGGGTGCAAACATCAATGCAGCAGGTGTACACAATCTCTCATCCCACTCATCAAACAAACAATTGGTTGCTCAATGAGTTAGGGGTGTAACTGGAGCACCCCGTAGAGCTAGCGTTAGTTTTCTAAAAAAGATATGGCATCCTACTACCCCTATTCCCAGTAATTGATGTTATCTAAAGTGTCAGTATTCCACAATCATTCCTATTTCACTCTCTAGGAATACAGATACCTGTCGTACAGTGGTACGCTACCGTCCAGTGGATGCATGCATGATCAACCAGTAAAGATCGGCTATGAGAGATCAATATACAGCCTTGTGCTTTGTGATCACTTTCTCCTGATACACCCATTACTATATAGTCTATATACGACTAGACACTCTGTGTCTCCCATGGAGCTTCAAATCATAAATAATTCACATCCAAGGTTGCATCATACACCTAAAAGGACACTTATACAGTTTTAGATTCAGTCAGTCTGCACACATTCCAGACTATTCAATGAGTTGGGAATTTGGAGTAAGGACCTCTTTGAGACAATAAGGTGGTAGCATTAGTGAATAGGGCAACATTGTACTGGGTAAGGTCTTGTGGGAAATATTTACTATACCTTGTGTTCGAAATCAAAACTTCACCCAAACAAAACCTAAGGTGGTGTCACTTCAAACACATGAAACTCTGGTTTAAATAATGGCAACAATGAGGGACATGCCACTGCATAGTGAAGTATTAACTTTTAAACAAATACATTACAAAAAATATATATAATGTTTTAAAATTACACAGAAGTGTAGAAATACATAGCAGGACCAAATAACGAGTTTGTGCCACAAGTTGGCAAAAAATAAAGAAAGAAAGAAAAAAAAAGAATAAAGGGAAAAAAAAAAAAAAAAAAAAAAAAAAAAGAGAGGGAAGTGACTCTTTTATGTGACTTCAAGGTTGATGGTTTAAATTTTTATTCAAATTGTGTACCCAATGGAATGCTCACTTGCCATATTATCTACCTCTCAAATCACTCACGAACCAAAGGAAGGTGAAGATGCCCTAGAACTTCACCTGAGGTGACATGGATGAGGAGACATGGATGAGGTGACAACGACCAATTCCAGGTACTTGTGTTAAGATCGTGGAAATAGATAGGATCCCGATTCATGAAGACATACATTGGACAAGCAACTGGACACAACTGGACAATGTTCTTCTAGGCCACTTACCCATGGCACCAGGTGTAAACAGACAAGTCTTGTCACTTGTAAGAAAAACCAAATCATCATACTTTATGTGTGATGCTCCTTGTATGGTTGTGTATAGATGCTAGATTCAATGGCATAAAGGCAGTATAGGACTAGTAGCTAATTGATAAATTAAGACCAAATCAGTACGGAAGATAGATACTACCTAAAAACATATTAAATTAGTGTGCTAGTTCCACTTCTAGTAGCACAACAAAACTTATACAAGCCTGAAAGATCCCGATAAGGTCTTCAATAGGATCTGCCACTCCCACAAGTAATGACATATAAAGCCACTTGCTGGAAGGAAGTATGGACTGTTAAATTTTTATCTGAAATATTAGAGAATTGTGGAAATGTTTTGGAAGCAATCCAGTGCCCTCCTATATGGTATCCAGTCAAATAACCCTTCAATGCCAATGGTGAAACTGTTAATATACACAAGGTGTATCAACTCTATATAATTAACATTTCTTTCACCTTCTCTTCCTACATCCTGAACTGAAGAAGTTGGAAATTAGTTTGAATGATTAAAACAAACAAACAAACAAAAACAACAGGTGGGTGTGGTTTGGCTGAACTCAAGAATAAAGTACATAGCGCTGAGAGAAATAGTGTCAGTAACCCTCAGCGTGCATGCCAAAGAGGGCTATAATAGTCATCCTGTCTGTTTGTCTATCACACTCTGATTTAGGAGATTTCCGACAATTAACATTTGATTTAAGTATGAACAACTTATTCAAAACGATTATTTATGTAAGCCCTTTTATTGTGATTTTTTTTTCTTCGAATTTCAGGCTGATTTTTGAGAAACTGCAAAGCTGTCAGCTCTGCATAGGTACTAGATTTTGTGGGTAACGCCCCTATCATCAAGTCATAATCATGTGAGCAAATAATTTCTTGCTGCCCACGGTAGTTTGCTAGGTTTATGCTGGGAAGTTAACAGAGTGCTGGAAGTGGAGATTCGAGTTGAAAATATATGCCGGTGAGTGTCTCTGGCCTGTTTTACAAAGACTTCATTTACATCTACCGTTTTCATTGCTCGAGCGGTACTGATGCCTAATTAGAATAGCCAATAAGTTATTCTTTTGGTCCAAGATGATTTTGTAATAAGCTTAGTAGCGCTGAGGGTTCGCACCTTTGGTGCTTTGTGTTAATGGTATTCATAGTTTGCAATGCACCGAAAAGCTCATGCATTTTCGGCTAGCTCTAAGACTAGCCTGCTTAATGACAAGTCCCAGTAGTCAACAATGAACGGACGTCAATTTCATACTCTCTATCACATGAACATTATGCCACATGCCATCCTATTAATATAGTATATATATATACCAACAATTAGTTCCACATTTTTTGAGTAGCTTTGCTACGCTCGCTCACAAATCATCACCACCGTCATCATTATCATCATCACTATAACTATCCAAAGACCTGGCAGTACACACTAGCACTACCTATCAGTACCAGTTAACATCTTTCAGTCAAAGTTCTAATATTGTACCTCTAGACATGCATGGATAATGCTCTGAAGCTAAGCGCGGAAAACTAGCTTTTACAATAAAAGCTAGTTTTCCATGCTTAGATTTAGATAAAAGTTTTATTACAGCAGCAACTATAGATTCACTTTTTTTAAGCGACTGATTCTACTATAGACTAGAACTCGTCTCCCTCATTCCCAGAATGTCTTCAGTGAAGGGAAGCGAGAGTCAACGAGTAGATATTTTTCGAAGCTGAAAGTGTTGGGGATTTTCCAGAGTAACAACATCATGGTGCCTGAAGTGGTTTCCTCCAATACCCTGTGGCAGACTAGAAGCCATTGAGGCACAACCAGTTCTGGCCAGCACATAGGATGCAACTTAGGCCAGAATGGAGAATCATTGTTCAATGGGTAACTCAATCATACACACCCACCCACACACACACACACACACACACAATAATATTTACTAGAAAATGGTGACCATAGAATTCAGTGATGTGAGCTTTACTAAAGATTGCCATGGAAATTCATACCACTCACATAGTAGAAGGTACATGCATGCCTACGGCAAATTGGATTCAAGACATATATATATATATAGTACTTATTACATGAGTCAGAGTGTGATATGGTGAAATATTTCACAAGCAGGCTAATTTATTTTCATGAGCCAAAGGCGAGTGAAAATAAAGCCTGAGAGTGAAATATCTAGCCATATCACTCTGTGGAGTGTAAGTGGTTTATTCGACACTAGATATCTTCACTGGAGTAGTTTTTTGGTAACTCACTAGGGGCTCCCCACAACCCCAGCTGATATTATAGCAGTGCTCTAACCTGGCTGGGTAGGCTCCACTAGAGTAAAGGTACAGTAGCTGTAAAAACCCAGAAAACTTACAAGAACCCAGAAAACTTATAAGATATACCTTCACAATGATATTTTTAGGTAAGATATCACAAAGTGCTATTTCATGGTTGTATTGCAGCAAGCTCATTGCCAGAGTAGTTATAGCAACCAGGCGTACATGTTTTCTGGGTTTTTACAGCTACCTTTACTCTAGTGGAGCCTACCCAGCCAGGTTAGAGCAGCTACCCCAGTGAAGATATCTAGTGTGGAATAAACCACTTATTACACTCTCAGAGTGATATGGCTAGATATTTCACCATATCACACTCTGACTCATGTAATAAGTACTATATAATATGCGACAGTCTATGGGAAAAGGGGGCACTTCACTAAAAAAATAAATAATGAGTTTTATACATTATATGAAAGCACATTTATTACTGATGTCAACAAAATATATAACTTACCTGGAATTAACAGTGTTCAAGAGTTACAGGCGTTTGAATAACCCCTACACGGAAGTGACTGCATCATTGAATCATTGAGAAAAACGAGAAAACGTCACGGTATAAACCCTTTACCTAACTCCGTCATCTTTACGCAATTCCGCGTTATGAATTACATCATACCTAAATTTAGTTCCATGTAGTCAGCTTGTTGTTTACAAACAGTTAGAAGAAGAGTAGTGTGACACAGACTTTCAAAAACTACGAAGGGGACATGCTACGCGAGTGACAAGTGACAACGAGAGTTGTGAAGGAATGCTCGCTAATTTAGATAGCTGGACTAATGGAGTGCAGTAAGTGGTAGAGTAGCTCATTAGCTAGCAGTGTAAGGTAGCGCTGTGTAAAACAGGTGTAGATCACTAAGAATAAATCAACTTAGCCAGTTAGGTGAACAACACTGAGTTATTGGTAAATGAATGTTTAGCTATAATATTTTTTAATGCTATCCTTTATATTAATGACTACCTCAATTAGCTATTAATCATTAATTTTTGGTTTTTAAAATTGAATGTTGTACTAACTCTTTTAATTTTTAGTGCTTTTGTTTATCTGGGCATTACCTCAAATTGTGTCCCTCTTTTTTACAGTTGCTGCAGCGACGACTCTTCTTTTTTGATGGTTGAGGTGAAGCTATTTCCAATTCTTCACCATTACCTTCAACAATAGAGCCCATCGCTACATCTAGCAGGGGAGTACTTGCTCTGCTTCCAGGCTTTGGAAAGCTTGGCTTAGGGCATGTAATATCTCTATCTTCATCAGGACAGAACTAGCAAATACTATCAAAGAGGTACCATTGTCTCTCAGCACTGAGACCCTTAGCTGAAACTAAAGAGGGATATTCGGAAGGATTTGGATGCCATAGTTGTGAAGCTTTCTTAAATAGAGAATGCTTCTCTTCATCCATGTCAGAATGAATTTTTGTGTAAACAACACCTGGTTCACTGCTACAAAACCTGAAATGATGGTATTTCTTATGGAGGGAAGCTTCTCGAAGTGCAAAGCAAAGAATGATGTCCAGTCAAAAGTTGGAACTAATGTGGAACCATCTTCAGATACAACAAGTTGCGCATAATTGCACTTGGCAGATTTATTGACAACCTGATCAATTGCTTGTAAGCTTCCAAGTTTTGTCCTGCGATAGAGACGTTTTATTAGCCCGAAATACCAATCAGGGGAAAACTTGGTGTGACCAACCACAAGAAATGATAGTGTAATTTCAGTGTGACGATCACTCATAGCACGCCAAGCCAAATACCAAATCATGCAGTTATTTTTATTTTGACCGCAGCAATTGTCGGCATGTAAAAACACCTCTTTCTCACCAAGGCCATGTTGTTTGAAAAAGAAATCAAGCTGACTGATAATAGTATTAGCTCCTTTGCCACAGTCTTCAGCCTCATCAGTGAGAAAATTTACCTGACGTGGCAAAGCTTCGCAATTGACTCCAAATAAACTGCATTTTCTGGGAGTCATGAAGTAAATCGGACCAGGCTGCATTGGATCTGATGGGTAGTGGATCTGTTGAGCATAGTCGAAGCTATAGTGTACTTTTATGCTTCTGGAATCGGCTGGTGTATGTGATGTAGGTGGAGGAGGGTTGAAAGTGTTATCTTCTGTAAAGAAATTTTTGACCTCTCGCTTGCAAATGTCACATGTGGTTCTATAAAAAGAACGCTCAATTTGAACAATGCATAGGTGTTCCAAAGCACTCTGAACAGTTTTCGACTTCACTTTTTATGGACTGTTGGCACATTTTAGTAGTGCATTACTGTTCTGCTGACAAGTCCAGCATAAATCAGTCATTGGTTTCATCAGTTTAATTTGTGGAAGCTGTAACTGCCAAAGGCTGCAAAAAGTTGAATAAGCAACAGCATGTGTGCTAGGCTCTGTCTGTGTAGATTCAAAATACAACTTCCATATACTTCTTTTAGAAGTGCTAGATGGCAATAGTCTTATGTCTGATCTGCAATAGCCAGGTACTCTGCCAGGCAGAAGAAGTCCACGTTTTTCCACATAGTTCAATAGAAATCACATAACATGCTCAATTGATTGAACAGAAAGAGTATTCAAAGGAAGACACTTAACATTACCATGTATCCGTGGAGTGATGCCATTTTTATGAAATGAGCACGCTATGTTATAAAGATGTTTATTCCCGACTCCATGGATAAACAGAAACATCTTGCGACAAATTCGTTGGCCACAGTGGAAGTGGCTTGTGTAAAGTTTTACCCTTTCATGAGAAATATTTCCATTTTTACCAATGGTTATTTTGTTAGTATCAGTGTGGGCTATAAGTTGGCCCATCAAAATTAAGTCAAGTTGTTCTTTGGTCATGCATTTGAATGACAACCTTATTTCTTTGACATAGCTAACAGAAAACTGAGTGCTACATGCCTTTCCCTCATTCATTGTGCATCCCCATTCTTTGACCATGAACTCTTCAACTAACCGATCTTCATCTATATCACATGGCCTAAGCTCTAATGGAACATCATTACCAAGAATAATGCGATCCATGGCTTCTTCAACCAATTCCTCAGTGTCCAGTGGTTCTTCATTTTCACTGTCTTCATCACTCACTTCGTTGATGCTCTCACATTCAACTTCGATTGCTAAGCCATTACATGGACCAGTTACTTCTTCATCATGTGTAATATCTACCATTTCATCTCCATTTCCGAAGCAATCCAAACCCCATACCTTTCACCTACATCTTTAAAATCCACATTTCTTTCATCTTCGTCTTCAAATTCACCATGTATTTTGTCTTCCTCATTAATATTACCTGTAGTAAATAAATATTTTGTCATTACTTATATTAACATTATTATACATACCTTTTGAATGTTCTAGAATAGTGTCAGACAACTCCATATCTTCTAATTCATTTTCCAGGCTCTCATCAATATTATCATAAAAATAATCATCCAGCACTTCAAGCAAGGCTTCCTTGTCACTATCACAGTCAAGCTTCATAAGTTGATTGGCTGCCTGTGCCACTTTATTAGCCTTAAGGTTCCGGTATAGGGTCGCCTCATGAATATTCATTAGTTTTTAAAAACATTAATTTTTGTATCATTCATCTTTTATTTTCTGCTGTAATTCACAAGAATTAAAGTTTATTATAAAAATGACATGATGAAATGACATATTGGGCTACAAAAGCAATTTGGGGAGTAAAATGAAGACTCAAATATGAAGAGATTATGGCGGACAATAGAGTCACAAGCGGCCAGCCAAGCTGCACTTCACCAGCTTCTCCAAACAGGTATGTACTTACTTGAGGGCCTCTCGAAGAGATTCTGACCAGCGAAGCCCAAAAACTAAACTAAAGCTGGTGTTATACTTTCCCGCGGCCACACTCGGCCACAATCTGGAGCCATAACTTTTCAACTTTCCACTTCTCTAGGCGAAACTCTTCGAGAGGCCCTGCCCCTACCTTCGTATAATTGGAATAAGCCACTGCCCACAGCTCAGGTTGTTTGCAGGGAACTAAATAGTCCGCCAGAGCAAACCATACCAACTGATTTAAGAAAAGCCCGGGAAAATACCACAACCGCGGGAAATCGCCCACGCATCAGCTGTAGAAGCCACGCGAGTAGTTTTGGATGGTAGGAAGGCAATGGGTAACAAGAAGAACCAGAAGAGTAAGAAGTACAGCATGCACAAAAGCAGGAGAGCATATGTGAAGAAGAAGCTTCCCACAAAAAAGTTTGTGGAGAAGAAAGTTGGGCTGGGAAGCACTGGTGAAGAAGCAAACTCTCATCCAGGTATGGTGGCACAAGGGAGCAGAGTAATCAATGTGGGCAACATGCTGGAGTATGTAGATAAAGTGGCCAGACATGCTTCAAGTTGTGATGGATCTGTTGAAGTATCAAGGGAAAGTAGAAGTGGTCTGGCTTCTGTCTTCACAGGAGAGTGCTGTACTTGTGACCAGACTGTCACACTGGAGACTTCCAAGAAAGTTAAGGGTCCGAAAGGTTACAATAGGTAAGTAAATAAAAAAAGTATGAAATATACAGGAATGCTATGATTGATGTAGCTATTATTATTATCATTGCTAGCACTATTATTAGCTATTAGTGTTATTTTAGCTATTATTCCTGTTATTATAGCTGCTGTTGTTGTTAATATGCAATTTTTTTTACGGCGCGACTTCATTTATCTAAACAATTATGACCATGGGGTGTTTTCATACAAAATGTATTGTTGATAGCTTGGAGAAGGTGTGATCAATACAATTGCTGGTGTCTGCATGTGCCAAGTATTTGGGTAAACCTAATTGTTGTTCTAATAATTGAAGTCCTACTATATTATTGTTGTCATTATAATTTTAATTATTATTATTGTACAATTAATTCTTATTATAAAATTGTTATTACTGTCATAATTATCACTATTATTGTTGCCATCAATATTTAAGATAATATTTATTAATAGGTGGGAGTGTAACCTTGCAGCTGTGTGGGGACAGATGTCCACTGGTAGTGGCCACAGCCAATTTGAAGAAGCGATGAGTGTCCTTGGGGTTCCAGTCATGACGAAGAAAAGTTTTATAAACACAGAAAGAGATATTGGTGAGGATTGGAAGAAACAATTGTTGGAGTCAATGACAAGTGCTGGAAAAGAAGAAAAGAGATTGGCTGAGGAAAATGAAGATTATTATCAAGGTGTTCCAGCCATTTCTGTAATTGTTGATGGTGGATGGAGCAAGCGTTCACACAAACACTCTTATAATGCTAATTCAGGGGTTGGCATTATAATCGGTAGACGAACTGGAAAGCTCCTCTATATTGGGGTTCGAAACAAGCATTGCCATGCCTGTGCCATCAGCATACCTCAAGATCAGCACGTTTGCTACAAGAACTGGAGCAAATCATCGTCAGAAATGGAGGCAGACATCATTTTGGAAGGGTTTTTAGAGGCAGAAATGGTCCACGGAGTTCGGTACATGAAGTTTGTAGGTGATGGAGATAGTTCTGTGTATCCGACTCTCATTCAGAATGTGCCAGTATGGGGTCCAGTTATAAAGAAACTAGAATGTGCTAACCACGCATGTAAATGCTATCGTGGCGCACTTGAACGCCTAGTTCAAGAAAATCCATCCTACAAGGGGAGTGGTGGGCTTACCCAGAGAATGCGCAAGCGTTTGGTTTCTGCAGCAAGGTCAGCAATCAGGATGCGAAGTATGGAAGATGAAAAGAAAGAAGCACTCAGAAAGTTAAAGCGAGATCTTCTAAATGGTCCCTTGCACTGCTTTGGCATTCATGACAAGTGTAGTCCGGACTTCTGCAAGTCTGCTAAGGAAACTCTTCAGCACTCTTCTACTTCTGAAGTGTCGTGTCAGCCAGCATCCTCTTCTTTATCTGCTATTTCTGAAGGTGAAAATGGTGGCCACTCCGCAACCAACAATCCAAGTATGCTGCCAACAAATGATGACACAAGTTTTTCGGGTGAGTGATTTATGTGTTCAAATTAGTATTATTGCAAACAATTTTATGTGTTGGTTAATATTGTGCAAGCCTGAGACTAAGTATAAAAAATAAATCCTTTTGTCGATTCATTATTTTTGACAAGCTCAAATATTAGCATGTTCAATTACTCTGTTGCAAGCACACACAACTAACACCAAAAAACAAAGCAAGAAATGTATATTTAATTTACCAAAACACATTTATGTGGCAATCAACATGGTAACGTCTTTCACCTCATTTAATTTTTTTTATATGCTCTTTCTTTGAATGTGCATGAGTTCCTTTATGCTTTATTTTTTATTTACCACACAGATTTACTTGATGACCAAGAAAGGTTGTGGGAAGAAACTGTCGCAGATGATCCAGAAACTGAGTTGGATGCCAGACGAGGTGGGCTTACAAGAGTCAATGTCGACCAGAAATTACTGCTCGATGTTCAAGTGCTGCTAAGTCGACTAGTTGGAAAAGCCGAACAACTACTTGGTAATGCTACCACAAACCTGGCAGAAAGCTGGATGAATATTAGAGCCAAATTTGATGGTGGTAAATTTTATAACAGATCTCAGAGTGGATCCTGGGATCACAGGTGCATGGGAGCTGGACTTAGACAGAATTTGGGCAGAGACTGGGGGCCACAGGCATGGCGACAGATGACAGGAACTTCTCCAAATAATGTATTTACTGATGTAGCAACACATTCAGCAAATGTTTGCACCAAGGATCGGAAGCGGAAGGCTACAAGTGAAGTGAAGGACAAGCGGCGAAGAAGCAAATATGCGAATGTGGATGACACATCAGCAGCTCGAAAATCTTACAACAGACGTGATGGTGGTACCTCACCAGAAGAAGTAGTTGATGATTTATCCCATGAAGATCTTGATGAACTGAAGTCAAGCTATTTCAAAGCCAATGTGTGTGTCACTCAAGAAGAAGCTGATGAAATAGATCGATGCACGAGAAGTCAAGCAAATGATCAAGACTGGATAAGTGAGAGACGAAAGAGATTGACGGCTTCTTCTGTTGGTGGAATAGCTAAAATGAGAGTCTACAAAGAAGGGGAAGAAAGTTCAGGCTCTGCTATACAATACGTTTGGTGGCAACATTGCAACAAATTATGGCACAAGCATGGAAGACAAAGCTAAATGTGAATATATAGCATATAAACACAGAAACGGACATTCTCATTTGGCAGTTGAAGAATGTGGACTTTTTATCTCTCGCCATAACAACTGGTTAGCTGCAACTCCAGATGGTATTGTCCATGATCCACATTCGCAATCCGAAACAGTGGGCTTGTTGGAAATCAAATGTCCGTATTCATGCAGGGATTTGTACCTCAGTGAGGCATGCGAGAAAACTTCATTTTGTCTCACCCTAAATGAGAAAAAAGAACTGAAATTGAAAAACAGGCATGACTACTGGTACCAAGTACAGTGCCAACTTTATTGTGTCGACAAAACATGGTGCGACTTTGTTGTGAGAACAAACAAAGAACTACATGTCGAACGCATCTATAGAGATGCCAAGTGGTGGGGACTACAACTGGCAAAATTGAGAAAATTCTATTTTTCTTCATTGCTTCCAGAATTAGCATGTCCCCGATTTAGATATGGTGGAATTAGAGAACCAACTGAGGCAGTGCAAAACACTAATACCTCATCTTGAACTGTTTCCTATGTTCACTTGCTCACTACCTTGTACAATGTATAGCATTCATTCACTGTATTTTATTAATTACAAGTATATGTATCACTGGTGTTAATTGCCAGCCTTATAAACACTAATCATAAGGTGAAAACAAGTCAGAAGTGGGATGTGGTTTTTGGTGGGAAATAATTATTAAGCTTAGAACGAGTGGGAGAAACACTACACCGCCACCTTAAACCGATCAGAAATCGAAGAAATAGCAGACGCCATTATTCATTTAGCGTTGCTTTGGCAACTAGAAGTACCGCGTACTTCCAAAATTCCCGCGTATCCGGTACGCGTAGAAATCGAATTCCGTAAACGCGTCGATTTGATTTTTTTCAGAAGTAAGGCCTGTCTTTAACTTGAGCGCTCTCTAGCTTGAAATGCTTATTACGTAAAATGATTTACCGCGTGAAGTGCCCCCTTTTCCTATAGACTGTCATATATATATATATATATATACCTCACAAAGTAATTAGTACCAGAATAATAATAATAATAAAATAATAATGATAATAATAATAATAATAATAATAACTACACTAGCAATAATTCCTGTAAGCCCGCCTTGCCACCATGATATTTCATAAATAAATAATGTGTACCTCCTCTCAATGGCTTCTTTTCAAATTTGATTGATGTTACATGTTCTTATTTGGAAATACAGTGAGTAGGGAAGTGGAAGATGCACTGGCTGTGTCACTTTGTCCCTTACCCACTTTCAATAGAAATCTTATAATTGTTTATATGCAACTGAAATAATAGTTAGTCAGTATAAATTCATTGATATCATGAAAATAATGTTGGCACTGATCCTGTAATGTAGTACAGGACACTATATATTACCAACAATAAATGTGATCTAACCAAAGTGGCACCAACTGAAGAAGGGTAGAGAAAGTTTCTGTCAATTGATGTGATAGAACAAAAGAAGGAAGAGACAGGAAGGAAGAGCAGGGTTTCATACAGAGGGGGGGACGCCGTGGAATTTTCCCTCCCCAGCAAAAGTTTTCCCCCTCCAGAGAAAAGTTTTCCCCCTCCAGAGAAAGTATCCCTCCTCCCTCCCACACACCAACACTAGATTCCCCTACCCCACTGCCACTCCATCAACAATTTTGTTTTTGAGGGTCAAGTATGATATTTGCCTATTCTCTCAACATTTGCAGTCCCTACTGGAAGTACGAGAGTGATGTTTATATGTGTAAAGTTTCTAATTATCCCCCTCCAACGAAAAATCCTGTATGAAACCCTGAAGAGGGGTTGGAGGTTGGTGCAGGAGGGAGTGGTATGGGAGGGAGGAAGAGAAGAGAGGGCAATACACTCAGAGACAACAGTGTAACTCCTTGAAAAATAAATGACCTCAATTCTACCCAATGTTTCGTGGTGGTACACTGCCTAACCAGTGTCAATGCCAACCATCAGTTCTTGATACATAGCGTGACCTTACAAACCCATACTTATAGAAATCATGTCCACCAATATATCAACTACCGAATTGAAATATTACACATCCCACCCCCTGGTCAAACATTCAATTTCACACTCTTCCCTTCCACCCTTTCACATCCAAAAGTCCAACCACACATAAATACATACCCCCAATCCATCCTTGATGAAGCTACACGCATCTTCCATCCGAAACTCATGCTTGAAAGTGCGGAAAGATCGGGCACGAATAAATGCACTGTGGCCGGCATCGTTGTCCGGTACTGGTGGAGATGTGGTGCTGTTAACTTCACACAATAACATCACAACAGACATAATGACGCCATTGTAGCAATAAATGGCCACATACAGAAACACGACCAAAAACATTAATATGAGTTCAATGACTAGACGCAATACCCCATTATGCTGTACTCATATTGAACACATAATGCAACCATTTAGACAGTTACATAACTGACTCAATCATTCTCAGCTGAATTAACACAAGAACATTAGCAAGTAATCCAAACTTCAGATTGTTTAAAATAATATCATTCAGCTGTACAAATAAAGCAATATCACTGAAGCTGATAAGCTTCTCATATACATATTAGATCTAGTGACAGCTTGTTAGCAAAAGATATTTATTCATTAAAATATAAAATGCAAGCCAGCGCTATAACTAGAGTTAAAGAAGACTTGGGATAAAATCAGCTGAATGACTTGTATTGTTCATACATACATATATAGCATGTATTGTTTGCTTTCTAAGTACATTCATAACAAAAAATTGACATGGACACTCCCTCTTGAAACAATAGTCCTCACTTGCATTGTTTTACAAATACCAACCAGTCACTATCATGTCTCTGGGTTAGTCGTGGGGTTCTACAAATACTTACAGATGTGCATAAAGTATATGACGCAAATGTTTGCTCTATGTCTGGACTGGTGGCAGGCATAATGACTATGTGCACTGGTGAAAATTCACTTTGTCGTTTAACTAATAAAATAGTTGATGTCCTAAAAAATTGTGGTAGTTGCAAACTACCTGGAAGTAAATATGCAACACATTATACTCAATACCTAACTACCCACACACAGCTACATTCATCAGCATATGTACACATCTATACCTGATTCAAATCTTGTTCTGGAGCCAAGCAACTATAAAAGTTCAAAGTTCACAGTTATCATAAACAAGTTAGTATAATAATTTAACATACAGAATAGATTGTCCGCAAGATGTGAATGTAGAGTCTTCTCACTTTGTTCACGCCAAACACAGCAGATACAATGTTGTACACCAGCATAAAGAGCCACAGAGACACTCCAAGCCGAACAAGAAAGCCAAACAACTCGTACATACTGGACAAGCGTCTCGAGCTATATAAAGCACCTAATGATAGTGTAATAATGGCACACAGCCCACGAACACACAAAAAAAGACCAGACAACCAACCTGGGACGTTCTTTTCACCGACACTAGCTACTAACCAACACGACGTAAGGGTCGTCAATGCAGCGGCTAATACCAAATGCCTCAAAACTTGAAAAATCGCGGATAGTACAAAAAGGTGACAAAAATGATGAAAAAATTGTAATAAGTTATTTGTGGAGCAAGTGTACTTTGTGTACAATGTCCACCTTGTGTCTCTTTCTTTTCGCATTATTCTGCGGGTACTTAGCTAGAGGCGACCTTGGAGGAAGGTGCAGGCCTACCGGTGGGATTTTGAAATTTGCTGAGTGGGAAGTGCGTGAGTTTCAAGACCGTCTCACCTGCAACGAGTCATTTTCTGCAGAAGTGGACAACTTTAAGAGAAAAATAAGTACAAGACATGGAGGTAAATTTTATTTCAGTACTGGCCTTATCGGAAGGAGCTGAGATAGTATAGTATCAAAAGCAAGGCATATATATAGCTATGGCTACAGTAGTGACATACAAAAAAAAAAACCTAGCTGTACAAATGAGCAAATACACTGAATAAAGCCTTCAGCAGGCACTGATATGAGTTGCCTGACATTCATTTAGTCTGTTACTTATTGTCTACTCAATCTCAAAAACTGGGCCTCAAAGGTATCAAACTGTAGTTGTTTTTAGTTGTTGTTTTTCGAATAAGTTTCAGATTGTGTTTGCATATTTTTTTATACAGTAAGTATGTAACTCCCACTTTTTCAAACTAAACATAGTTTATGTGTGAACTTGAATTTAATTAGATATAATTGTATTTTTTATAGCTGCAAGAACATATTATGAATATGTGCAATCTTTATACAACTCCGAACTCCAATGCCGGAAAGCCTGTCCAGATTCAGAGGTTACCTGGTGCATCCACATGTACCATCCAAACAAGGAGATAAAAATGTGCATGAACCAGCATGGTGTGATCCATTCCAACACCACCCTCTATGCCCGGCTCTTGCAACTGCAGTGCTACTTCAAGGTCCTTCCAACCTCAGTGAGGACAACCATCTTATTCCATAATATTATTGTTACTTTGGTGATTTTTTTTTAGGGGTATCTTGAAATTCGACATGCCGAGTCTTTTTTAAAGAATGCCGTAATAGTTTGCTCTTCTGTGTCCAGCAATTGCAATAGAACATCAGTAATAAATTTAGATTATGAAGGTGTGACATACGCTAATTTTTCATTTTCATTTTCTTTTCTTTTTTTTTCTTCTTTTTTTTCAATGGTTCATTTATTTTGTGTTGTCAATCTGCAGAAATAGGATATGAGAGATTTGAAGTATCTGTTGTCAATGGTACCAGTCAACATTTGATGCTTGGCAGGACCAACGTACTTTTATGCACTGCAGAATTTATTAATTCGTTTCCAGCGCAAAACATTGCCAAGTGGACTATGGATGGGGAACAAATCATAACTATTAATGAAGACCCTTTCTGTGGAGTGAGTCAAGTGTGATTATCAAACATTGTTAAGATCACTTGGGGATTGGGTGGGTAAACTATAGACGAGTGATGATAGTGAATATTCATATAAAATAGCATGAATAATTACTCATTACACTATAATTTCATTGGGTTATATTTTAAAATTCTGCTCTGAAAAAAAAAATCCCTTTTTTTCAGTTAAAGCTTCAGCATGAAATTATATGCACATCTAACTTAGTGTGATCATGTTAACATTCGCGTTTAGATTCATATTTACCTTCATCATTATTATTATTATTATTATTATTATTATTATTATTATTATTTATTGTCATCATAGAATGATTGTAACAAGGACACCTTGGCTATAACAAGAGATGATAGAATAAGATTATATTCAACAATACATGCTCGAACAATCGAATGCCACCAGACTGCTCATGTACACTATGTCTGGCTGTGGATCAACAATGCTATCGAAGCTGATGCCCACAGAAACTTCACTTGCTCTGCTTTAGGCAGAGTTGGCTATGAGCACACAAAGAGAGAGGAAAAATCTATAGCCATGTCTTTCATTCCTGTGAACAACTGTTCCACCATGGAACCAGTAACAGTACAATTGCCAGAGTTGGTGTCTTCTTCTTCTTCTTCTGCGGGTAATGGTACGGAGGGCCTTCATGTCCACAACAATAGTGGATCAACCGAAGTGAAAGTGAATGGGTCAGCTTCATTTCAGTGGGAATGTTCTGTGCAGGCCAGCATTGGTGATGAACTTGTGTGGCTTCTAGACGGTGCTCCTTTGCCCATAATGGAACCCACAAATGAGGTTAGTTTATTGGTTGACTTGGTGAAGTTGATTTTTCAAGAGGGGAGGGGGGGGGAAACTCAGTGCATATCCGAGGTGGCTTGTATAAACTGGTTGTTCTTTGTCAAGTGTACCCTTCTGTAACTGGCTATCCAGTGTTTATATACTTGCGGAAAAGAATAGGTTGTAATATTTTATATACTTGATTAATTAATGCTGCCCTATCATCAACTCAGACAATTGTTTATAGCCACATAGGCTGATAGCAATATACTTTATAGCTGTGACTTTAGTGGAAATTTGGGCATGTATTTTTTGTGTAGTAGTTGAAGTAACTGTGTATTATGCTAGAAATACTTACCGGTATCTAAGTACACTGCCTCACCGTTTATTCTTATGCAAGATCAAAATTCCTATGAGATCAACATCAAAGCAAAAAATATATTGACAAAAGAATTAGAAAAGAATAGGAAGTATCTGTTCACATGATAAAAGTGGTATACACAGGTAATGGGCTTGTTTTGAGGATACAAAAATATCTGCCGAAAGGGTACTCATTGTGAGATACTATGCACTGAGTCAGGTGACAGATTGAGTGCTAATATCCTTTTTTGTGAGTCCATAGGTTACTCGTTTGTTCAAGTTTGAGGTGGATGTATTGAATTGTTATATATTCCTCATTTATTGTCTGCAGAATGATCCATGTTCAAGTACCGAGGCTGATTCTGTATTCGCGATCCAATCGGGCAGTTATCTGCCTGATTGTCGTCGACTTCTCCACTTGAAACTTGTGGCCTGCAATATGTCTCCTAAGAACTGGGAAGGTGTTTACGAGTGCCGACTGAATCGGTCTAGTGAGGACCCAATACTATTGTGGTCAGCCACAATCTTACCTGGTGCGGCAGAACCAATTGTCACGGGAAATTTTTCAAAGACCGTGGAGCCACTTAATCACACAAGTAAATAAATGAGGTCATTATAGATGCTTGAACGGTGTCCCCCCTTCTCCATTGACAATACTCATTTTGAATTCCAATGGTATACATATTTCATTTGTAAGAATTAATTATTACTCTGAGCTCTGAGCTTGTATCCAGATGACGTGAATATCCTGTACATGAGCGTAGGTAATAGTAAAAATGAGATTGGCTGGAGATTCTAAGAATCTACTGTCTTGCATGATGTCATCATAGTATTTATTGATTTAAAAAAATTGACTTATGTCAATCCCTTTCCAGGTACAGTTGGGCTTGCCGTAATGTTATCCCTGTTCCTAGTAGTCATCATGATCCTACTTGGGATGATTCTGTGCTGCAAGTTGAGGTGTGTCCGCTCCTCCAAGAAGTCCTTCCTCACCGTGCACATATCCAACTTGACCAATGCAGTGTTTGCAGGCTCAAGCTCAGCGACGACGAAGTCCTTGGATTGTTTGGCTGAGAAAGGTTTACTTGAGTCGAATGCATTGGAGTTTCCATTTGACAGACTCACTGTGACTGACAAGTTTCTAGGTACGAAGCCAGCGTATGCCACAAATTAATACCTTTTCATCTCCACAGAGTTAGGGTAGAGTTAGCTCACTTATTGTTAGCTTTGTTTCTTGTTGGTACCCAGAGGAAATGTTTATCTGTACCCATCTACCACTTCCTTTTATGATGTACAAGTTTATCGGGTTTCTTACAAACTCACTTACATTTGTGAGGATGTAGGGACACCTAGCAAGTACAAGTCAGTGTCTACAGACAGCTATAGAAACCACACCGGGTCACGGTGTGTAGTCTGTACTTTCCTATGCATGCCCACTCATCAGGATGGCTCATTGGCAGACAAATATTTTATTTATAGTTTTGTTTTTTTTATACACAAAATCCTGCTTTTTTTCTTCGAGTGTGTCAGGTATTGTGGTCCATGTATTTAGGTGAGGGTACCTACGGATGTGTCAAACAGGCCATAGCTCACGGGATTGTGGAGAATGACCTGACCAGGAACACAGTAGCCATCAAGATGTGCCGAGGTAAGAAGTTGTCTCTCTCTTTCTTTTTTTTCTTTTTTTTTTTTTAAATAGCTATGCCCTATACTATAACTTATTTGCATAATCCAGCCAGTTCCTTGAATCAGTGAGGTATTAGTTGTGTGATCTCTGAAATTAAGTAAAAAAAGTTGCTAAAAGTTATCTCTCCAATTTCAGAGGTAGTTTTTCTTGGTTTTAACAGCCAATATTTGCTTAATTAAGTTTTAATTAAACATATAGTGGCCGTTAAAACTGAGAAAGAACTGCTGTTATTGTAATAATTTATTTCAGCCGAGAATGACTAATATTGAAAGTACAAGTAGCTCATCTGGTCAAGTTTCTCTCTTGAACAAGCTACTTCATCAAGTCTGGCTGTAAATGAACACAAAAGGCAAGAAATTCAGCATCTGAACGTGTTCTTATCTCAGCTAGGCAACAGCTTCAAAGAAACCAAGCACAAGCATTAAAAGGAATGCATAGATATATCTTAGTTTAGTTACATGTATATATATATATATATAATATTATTAATACTAATTATATTTCCGGTTAATCAGTTATAGTGAGAAAACTAATTGTGAAAATGATGAGCATATTTTAGGCAAGATTCAGAAGCAGTTTATATACAAAATTGAGAACTTTAAAGGAGAACTTAATTTAGCAATCCTTATAATTGACCATGATGACAACAAAAAAATTTGAATAATTATGTGTACTGAAACAAATTTTCTCGAAATAGTTACAGTTGTACATGCAGATTTAATTTTATGGAAATGAAAAGGGAAAAATGGCGAAGAGGGAACAAGTCAATGACATAAAGCATTATATATTATATAATATTTTTTATCCCAGTTGGCTTTTTTTATATTTTCTTCCATTCTTTTAATTAGTCCGTGTTGTGTGTTTTTATTAGTCTTTAAATTCCTTCTGTGAATTTATGTTTTTTAATTAAAACTAATTTTAATTAAATAGATATTTTGTCTAAATTGTTGTCGTTTTTTTTAAACACTTTCAGAGAGTACACTTCACCAGGAAGCCTTTTTAAGACAAGAGCTTGAACTGATGAAGAAGTTGCACCCTCATGAGAATATTGTTAACCTTTTGAGCTATTCTCACTCTCCGGGTGAGTGAAATGAATTATGTGTAAATGTATTATAAATTCACAACATTGTTAAATTCGTGCATGCACAAGAGGGTGTAATGGTGGTAGTAGTTGTAGTAGTAGTAATAGTAGTTCAATTGTGTATCAGGCCAGATCTTGAAGGTAGTGGAGGTTTAACTTTTTGGCCCAGATGCACATAGCACACATCACAGAACTCCATGTTCTTACTTCAGGAAATTAATTTGCAGTTGATTGGGATTCCTTTAATGTTGTTTATCTTGCTTAAATGAAGTTTGTTATAATAGTTTTCTACTAACCATATCTTTCAGATTGTCGTCTGCTACTCATCATCGAGTTTGCCATGTACGGAAATCTGAAAGACTTCTTAATAAATTTTCATTCCAATGATCCCATCTCCTCTCTGTCTTCTCCAACAAGCACTCCCGAAGAGCTGGCATCCGAGTCATCTAGATGTGGCTCAAGCTCTAGCTTCCCGCTGGCTTATGCGGCACTTCGAAGAAAGCTTCCTTTGAGTCAGCAAGACTCTGTGTTCTCCACAAGAAGTGCAGGGTCAACCTCAAAGGACTGCCTTCCGGGCAGCAGCAGGAGTAGCAGTCGTAGTGGAAACTACTGTCCTGGAGAGAATAATGGGGCTAGCTTTTCCAGCAATTGTGGTGATAGTGGTATTGAAGAAGAGCATAACTGCTTTCTCGATTTAGAAATTTTGCAAAATATTGCACTTCAGATTGCTCAAGGACTTCAGCACTTGTCAAGCTTAAACGTTAGTTTTGATCCAGTTTTTGGTCCTTTTTTTTTTTTCCCCTTTTTTTTATTAATTTTTTTTAACTGCTAAATGCATTATGTCTGTCTTTTTTTTTTTTTTTAATGTGATTTAGGTAGTTCATTGTGACTTGGCATGTCGTAATGTACTCATCGCAGAAGGTTTCTTGCTTAAAATAGCTGACTTTGGTATGGCACAAGAAGAGCCATGTAGTAATACACATGAGGTAAGATTTTGTGTGAATTTTAATTGAAGTAATGCATATTTACGTTCTGACAGAGAAAGCTTCCCATAAAGTGGTCTGCTCCAGAGGTTCTTACTGATCATGTGTTCTCCCACAATAGTGACATGTAAGCTGAAGTTTAGAAGTTACATATGACATACACCACTTCACCTGTAGAGTTTGTTACTATAAATTTATTTGTTCTGATCATTGCATACATTTAGATGGTCTTATGGAGTTACTCTTTGGGAAATATTCAGCTATGGTAGGTTGTGAAACAATGTTATTCATTAGTTTGTTATTTGAAGGTGCTACACTTTTATTTTGATGTAGGAGCCAGCCCTTATTCAGAACAAAAAATTGGAGCGTCTTTTGATTCGTTTGTGCACTATTTAAAGGAAGGAAATAGACTAGCAAAGCCAGTGGGATGTCCAACTATTTTGTAAGCTATTATTGTACTTTACTTTTACAAGGTTTATCAAGGGTCAATTTAAAAATCAATAATTTATCATTTAATAGAAATTAGGTCTCTTTCATTATAGTGATTTAAAAGGAAATGGGGGGGGGGGGGGGGGGGGTGGATAATTACTAATTTTCTCATACTTAATTTTATATTATATGGTTACATTGTTAAATAGCTATCACTCGATGAACCGTTGCTGGCAATTTCAGCCTCAAGATAGACCAACCGCCACAGATTTAGCGGAGACACTGAAACAAATGAGCAATATCTCGCTCGCAGGGACTGCTAAAGTAGAATTGTCTGGGAGACAGTCTGAGAGCTCTGTGATATCTATGTCAGAGAGAAGACACAGTGCACAAACTTCAGCCAGTGGTTCCATCACACCTGATGCTATTTCTCCCTTTAGTAAGATTATCCAAACTTCAATGTTACATCATTAATGTATGTATTTATTACTACAGGTGACACAAACATGTACCTGAACACTTGAGCTGCAAAGACATAGTTGTCTTTAAACAGAAAGAAGTCCATTATTTATATTTGTATGCTGTCCGGGTATTAATCACTCATTTCATGAAACTTCAATTCATTGTCCTATTTTGATCACTTCATAATGTCACTCACTAATAATAAATGTGTGTAATATGTAACTGGCTGATGAACTACTTCCTTTGCTCCATTGTCTGCAGTACCTTATATTGCTAGGAATGTTGAATGAGTATATATATATATCTATATTGGTTTACTATTGATCTTTGTATGTATACCAGACCTAGAGGCGTCTTGAGTATTTATAGCTAATGAAGGGATGGGTGGGGAGGTGTTTGTAAAGCTAATATGTGAGTGGAAAGTAGACTTGGTTGGATCCGAAAGTTCTATAATGGTACTCAGTCGAGTAGTGAGCAACGGGTGTGGCCAGTGCCCGCTCTTTATTTATGCACAACAGGCCACAGTAGTTAACATGGGAAAATATTTCTCACAGCTAGTGTTTAGTAGCCACACACCCTGCATTACAATTCTGTTAACTTATGAACTCACTCATGTCCACTGCATAAAGACAGCTTCAGAAGCCCTTGTAAAATGTCACGCATTACAGCAACTGCAGAGGAACTGCTAATTATACTAGCTAAGCAATCTATGGTTTGGCAGTTTAATACTTGTACTTTTACACACAGGCCAATAACAAAAACAAAAAACAACAACACAAAAAAACAAAAAACAACAGCAACAAATAAACAAACAAACAAAACACATTAAAGTTCATACAGATAGAAACTGTTCAAATGGTAAAAACATCATTCATATGGGACAATAGAAATCAACTATCTTCTGCCTAGTTTATGTCTGTGCCACTTTTATATAAGTGAAACCTTTGATAACGACAATTAGCAACAACTTAACCAAGCCCCTACCTGTAGAAAACACAGGATGAGTGAGCAATTTTACACTGCTATGTGTATGTGTTGGATACACCCTTTACCAACTGGGTACTACCAGAGTTTGGAGAGTGGCTTGTAAATTCTATCAGGGGAGATCCAGGAATTCATGTTTAGCAGGTTGAAACGTTACCCAATGTGATTATAAATAATAATAAATGTTATGCAGATTTCATTATAAAACAAGATGTAGCCACCAAGATAAAGATTTGAAAGTACTGGAAGAATAAGAGATATTGCAAGCAATTTTGTGCACATGCTGAGAAAGGATCAGAGTAAGGTAGATGTTAACTGTTTACCCTCTTCTCCTTCTCCCTCAACTTTAAGGAACTCTTCTACCTAAGTCTGTGTTTGCATTTATCACATATTTAAAAGTGAATTGGAAAATGTGATATTCATAGACAGACTAGCTAAATGATATCAGATTGAGAAGGTAGATTGAGCCTACAGGATAACTTCTGAGATAGTTTGTGCCGAAATACATGCTGGATGAATATGAAATAATGAATGATGCCTATAACAATGACAGTTAGCAACACCGCCAAGCCCGTAGACGCCACAGGATGAGTGCCGTAGTCTAACACTTGGTAAATAAACCTGTTGCCATCCGGATCTGTGCCATCAGCAACATAGTAAACTACAGTGAAGAGGATGTAGATAAAACCAAAGAAAATGGAGTAGATGGCGTGGTAGAAACTAACGGGCATTCCAGATAACCAGATGTCAACGAGAGCAGCTATACCGTTGAGCAGATGCAAGTTTAAACTATCCAAGCTGAAGTAATTCTGCTGAGAGTTAGGCTCATAAAACATACTCCAGTACAAAATGGTGATAGCTACAGCATACTCTGTTCCTATCAAAAAAGACATCCATTGCAGTTTATAGTACCAGGGTAAGGTAGGTGGATCTTTCGGTTTTCCAGTGTTCACTGCATCTGATGAACATACACTGCCAAAACAAGTCCTGCTTGGCATTAAATCTTGAGCAGAACTCATCTTCATTGACCATGGTTCTTGCCGCAGTGAAATGATGGAAGTAACTGCGGCAGTAATGAGATAGACGTTCCACACAAGGAACCCCCAATGTGTCAAGAACAAGAGATACTTAAATTTGATGTAGAATGTTGCATGCCAGATTGTGACCACGAGCCATGAGAAAAAATATAACATAAGAAACCACCGATAGCAGATATAAAGAACTTGATATTTTCTTCTGGGCTGTAGCCACTGTAAATATATAAACAAGAAAACAAAATTATCTACTAGATTCAATTCTAAATTATTACCCAGGCCTCGAGCTACTCATCAGGCTTCTACATTATTTCTTAACATCTTTCAAGTGTAAACAAGTGAACTAACAATAAAAAAAACATAACTGCAATAATAATAATTGGACTGCAAATAAACAAAATATCACATTAAAAAATCAACAGCAGCCACGTCTAAAAGTATTGAAGAAACTCACCGGCGAACTATGAAAGCGTTTTTGTTCGCAATAAGAGAAACACAGCCTTGAACAGTGCAGCTCCGTTTTGAAAGGAGCCAGGCACCGATAGACAGACTGCGTCTCGGTGGCCATTGCACGAAGTAAGTTCGCCGTCCGCTCTCGAGCGCCACACGCAATTAGGATTTTTATACGGTTCAAATTAACTCCACCCACAAACAGTTATAACAATACTTTTCCCACATAATATTATGTACTTATCAGAGAAGCAATTAAAAAAATGGCCTAAAAACTAAAAGTTCAGTTTCTTTGTCAAGATTCTTTCTTGAGTGCTTTAGGATTGACTAAAGTGAGCAGAAGAACTGGCAACAGGAACAGAACAGCTCCCACCATGTAGCAGACACACGCACTGTACTGCCAATATACTGACACAAATACAAATGAAGAGAATAATTAAAAAAAGTTCACAATAAAATGAGGCCACGTGATATGCCCAATTAACACTCCTACTGCAAATAGAGAAATTTAACATGAAGATGAGGGAAAAACTAAACAAACAAACAAAACAAACACAAAAAAACAACAACAACACCAAAACAACAAAAACCTTTAAGTATAGAGCTAGCTGAGATTATATTGTTACACACTATGAATTTAATATACGATGGTAATCAAACGATAGACATACCTGCACAAGCAACAAAAGGTCCTAGAGCTCTAGAAAGAGCTCCAAGTGAGCGGAAAATCCCAATCACTTTTCCTTTTTCATCTCCATCACCTGCAAATACCAAACAAATAAAGCAAGCACCAATATTTAGAGCAATATTATATATATATATTGGAAGACATTCAATGTAGGAGTGACAAAAACTAGGGAGGGATAGTTTGAGAAGACACTACTGAATCTTGTGTAGAATGTCATAATAACTTACCAAAGTTTGAAGCTATTGTAGTCATGCTTGGAACTATGGTACCAGCACCTGTATTTGTTTGTTTGTTTGTTAAAATAGAGACAATAGCAAATACACAAGTCATCCTCCTTTCATTAAAAAAAAAAAAAAAACTAAAAAAAACTACAACAACAGCAGCACAAAATAAAAACCAACAAAGAAAACTGCAGAAAGCCCAATTACAATTGTTAGTGTTAGTATGGGTACTACATACAAAAACTAATTCTGGCCTTGCTGCTGCATCGGCAATTTATACATTTACTGAACTAACCAAAGGAATAAAACACGAGACCAAAGAACAGCATTCTTGTAGAAGAGGCCCAGCCCACCAGCAGCATCCCTGGAATGATAAGCAGCATACCCTGTAAGGCGTCAATGCATTGTGAACAACATATCATCAAGACAAAACACAAGCTCCACCCATCAATTCTAGGAACTAACTCTAGTTTATAATTGCTATGAATCTTGCTGACCACCTCTTAGAAATTACAAAAAGAAAACAACAAGTAAGCAACGAGCACAACCAAGAACTAACAAACGCCCTAAAAATAGGTAAAATAAGAAAAGATCAAGATATTGATTGGTGCTATTTATTTACTTGATAGAGTTAACATGAACAAATAATTTGACTGAACATAAACTGCATTTAATAATCCAGACTCATAGGGTGCTAAAATAAATAATACGATCCAATACGAAATTCAAGAAGGGGAAAAAAAAAAAGATAACTACAAGTATTTAATTTGTGGTCATGCCAAGGTTCTTGCAAACAGATACCCACCTGTAACCCATTCTCCTGGCTTCTCAAATGTAAACAAACAAACTGGGAGAAAGAAATGGACCAGCACATTTTGATTTGCTATTCCTTAATGTGCTTATGTAAGGTTCTATATTCTTGATGAGTTTGTGCATTATTACAACCAGATATTTACAATTTCAATTATTCTATTAGGGAGAAAAAAAGAAAAAGAGGTTCACTGTGGATGATCACTTAAGTGGCCACACCCAGATATTTAGTAGTTGGGTTGGCATTTTTTAAAAATTATTTAAAGCATTGTTAGTGCTGAAGATTTGCACAACAGGTGCTCGAGTAGTTGAAGTCTAATTAACACTTAACATCCTATCCCCACAAGACACATGTTCTGTGTCTAACAGTGTGAGAAAGGCATGTCGGGAGCAGACACATGACCAGGCAAGCCACACACTACCCCCTTCTCTCCAGGGCATACAAACTCGCCAGCGACACATAGCGACTGCCGTTTGTATTTCAGAGCATTAATTCAAAGAAGAAGGGATGTCCGGAGGGGGAAAACTTGAGACAATGTGGGAAAGTGAGATCACACTCGGATTCCACTAAGTGACCAAACAGGATATGCAGGTACAACGAGACTGGGAGAAAACTGAGGAAATACATCATACATGCATACACCCGGCAAGTCTTCCACTAAGCTATGGCACATAACAAGCGATTAGTTTCCACACTCACCATCAAAGCTGTACGCTTCTCTGAGCCAGGAGGCCTTCTTCTGACATATCCACCTAAAAACACGAACACACACACATACTCGTATACATCACCAGCGGTGGCGTGCAGATAGCCGGAATAGTCCCCACAGCAAGCCAGCCAATAGAGGACCCCATTAATAACTGCTCTATGGACTCCCACTTCAATTTAATTAACACTCCCCCATCCCTGGCCAGCATGCTGACGAATGAGCCTCATCGGTAGTGAGGGCAGTCTACACAGGTCCACACCCTGTGCTCCTGCGAGGGTAATGAGCCGAGCCGGCACTAACAAGCTCGGCAACCACCACCAACCAATCAACCACCATCGCTATACCAACCTAAAACCACAGCCAAGAAGATGGGAAGCCACAAGAAGGAACAAATGAATTAACAAATTCACCAGCAGCAAGCAGTAACATTCAACTCTGACAATACAACCACAGCAAGAGGTAATCTCTAATTATCTCTGACAGATCAGCTCTGTTTGGGTGTAGGGTGTGTCCTTTCCGAGTGTCAGTGAGCGAATGCTTATTATAATAGATCACATGTGTGCTTATTCATGCATCAACCCACCATTAATTCCACAGGAAGAACAATCAGAATGCCTTCTCCATGCCAACAAATTGATCAAAGTAGACATTGGCTTGTGTAATGTACCTCTTCACACCCACACACCCACACATTCTTTCACTAAGTCAGTTTTCCCGGCAAGTTCCCGTTAACTGGCAAATCTCATTCTCCAGAGATCATTGACTTGTTCACCTACCTTGCACTAGAATCATAATGACTCCAATAAACAGGAACATCTTGCCTTGATCCATGCTGGAACACATAGAGCAAATACAATACAATTATATATAATACAACTATATAATACAATATAATGCGACTTTGTAATACAGTACAATATAATACAATATATAATACAATACCATATACAATACAAATAAATACAATGTAATGTTAAGTGAAGGGAACGGCAAATTAAATACTAACAGATAAATGTTTTAAAAATTAACATTCATGCTTGGATTTGAGAGGAAGTGATTGAATTCTGAATGTTATTGAGTATCAGGAGATGAAGTAATAGAAGAGACAGCAAATGCTTGAGATCACGGAGCCAGAAGGAGAGTGCATAATGGAATTAAGTACAACAACAGCTTGCCAGGTCAATAGGATGGAGTTAATTCAATATAATATGAAAGGTCTGGTATAGGACAGACTGAAGTCTACATAGCCTGAGGGAGGACTATTCACACAAAGTGTACCATTTAAGTTATAAGAAGTTAGTTAATCGTGTGACAAAGTGACTGCATGGACTTAATTCACATGACAATAATTCCTAAGAAAAAATTATCATCTAGCCACTACAATTTACTCTGAATGATGGGGGAAATGCAAACCTTTATATCCCACAAAAAAAAAATTAAAAAAAATTAAATTAAAAATATCGTAATTACAAATAACCACAATGAGGAGTGGTAATACTTCAATCCTTCCTTTGGTATTCTTGACATGTACCCACATGTGTTGTTGACTCAAGATTACAATTGTAGTAATCTCCTCCCTATTCTACCAAATTGGAGCTCATACCACATATATCTTTGACAGGCACAATTACAGACAGACCTAACGAACCGTTACACAATTTCCCTGTATGTTCTTCTTCACAGGTTTATTAGTTTATTTATGTACAAGTGTCAATTCTCAATGGCTGACACTGCTGGCTGGCTTCTGTAGTTTAGCGTGCCAAACTGCAGCTTTAGAAGTAATGAAGCAGCATCTACCATATTGTCAATTAAATTCTGTGATATTAAGGGTTTAATTAATTAAGCGTCGACACATCTGCAAGGAGATTAAACAAGTGTTTTTGCTTAAACATTTTTTAGTGTAAGAATAAGGGCCTCCAGCTCAAGAAAGAGCAACATGTGGTCTTTATGGAACTGCTAAGAATTATAAGGGGAGAGGTGAAGGGGGTGCATGTGCCTTTCCTACACTCTAAGAAAGTTGCTTTAGCCCCTCCACCATTCGTTTTCTGTATGTAGTCCTTCTTCTTCTTTTCTACTTTTTAACTACTGTAACTACTATTGACATTCACCATTCACACACACACACACACACACACACACACACACACCACAGTGAGTGTGTCTGTCTGATACCTGGTGTAGTGGAACCTCTGGTGACAGAGGAATGTCAGAGAATACTCCAAACCAGAGAACAGGAACAGATACAGGAAGTACGTCAGACCCAACCAACGAAGGTTAGAACGATCTACAAGGGACAAAATATCAAAAGCAAGTTATGCAGTTATCAAACAACCACAAGTCAACAGAACAGTGAAGTGAGAACGCTACACACACCATTCCCTCTCTCTCACTCACCACTGGGATAGGAGCACTGGGCTATAAGGAACAGTGAATGGTTAAAGTGAACTATCGTAATTGGGGATTTGATTTATTACCGATTTATTATTGCTTCGATTATTATTATTATTATTATTATTATTATTATTCAGCGAGTGAGCGAAGCTGACTCTCAGTCGTGTTCAATTGAGATTTCAGATATATATATATATGTAGGTATGTATACGTACGTCAAAATATTTCGCCCGCGCTTCTAATTACGTAAGTTAGGTAAAGCGTTCACAGTTCCAGTATTTTTCAATTAACGAGCGCGGAGAATCCTGCTGCACAGCCTTACGCCACTTTGTTTCAACCAAAAAGTTTATAGCTACTCTCTTCTTGAAACAATTGTGAAGTCTTTGTCAAACTGCGCTTCTTTGCCACTGCTTTTGAAGTTTATTCAGGTAATTCTGTTCTCTTCATGCCTAATCATTGCTATTAGCTGCTAAACCAGAGAAGAGGGCTACAATGAATGGGTCCACTTCCACAGTCTGGGATCAGAGACTTTAGATTCTCTGATGCTAACTGAGAATGGAAAGGGTTACACTGTGCATTACAGTTAGATGTAATTTCTGTCCTATTTTTCTGTAAAAGGAGTCTGCTCGCTCGCCATGCATTTGCGCTATTCGAGCGCACCACTAGTTATTATTATTACATACATTGACATATCTATTCTGTTGTTTAAAGTAGAATAAATTTAGTTGGTTGGAGTGAACAGGATGTGCGAGTATGCACCCAACACATGAGACGACAGACAAGTAGAGATCAGTTAGTACAGGTACTGCCCCTTTGGCAGACACTGCAAGATATCTGTAGTTGAGTCGTTAGTCACAGCTAAATATGGTGACACCATTTCCTTAAAATAGACTTCCATCCCCTTTCCAACTTGGGTTGCTGTTCGCAGTCTATTCACACGCACACGTAACCCACTGAGCCCTTGATTTGTCAATTCTGGCGAGAACAGGAATTTCTAGTGTACTGCAAACTGGTATTGGAAACATGATACATTTTTTGGTGATATTCTCAAAGGGGATTAAAGATAAGCTTATCAGTGGCAATCCTTTGAAGTCATACCTGAATACCTAATGCATTCACAAATGAAGCTCTTATACAAGTAACTTAATTTCGCACAGAACTCTAATAACAACTAGCTTTCCTTTTACACAGCAATTGCAATGGAAGTGCAAAGTTTGCTGAAAAGTGAAACCTTTGGCTACAGTCTTACCATATCAATCCACATTTTTAGCAGACTGTATTGCTAAGAGGTGGCACAATACATTTCACTAGTAACCACTAAATGTACTAGTCCTAAGGAAATTCACATGAAGTGGAGGAAGGAAAAAAAAAAAAAAAAAAAAACAACAACAACAACGTTTATAGAAAGATATATTTAGTGAGAGTGAGAGCAGAAGGGTAAACAGGTAGAGGTGATATGGGAACAAGTGAGGTGTGGACAAGAGATGAATAGGGTGTTAAGTAGAGGGGTAAACACATGTATGTCACACATGCCGAACTAGTTAAGGGGGCAGGACATGGGTAGGTAGTTTACAGAGGCACATGCACATGTACACAGAGGGGGGGGGGGGGGTGTGTATTAGGGCCATTGGACACGGCAGGAGAAGGGCAAAAGCTGATAGAACGTGTATGCTTTTGCAGGATACCGTTTTACGGGTCAGCTCATTGAGCTGAAAATAGTATCCGAAGGTCCAAAAAATATAGTGCTACCAGGTGCGGAGGTAGTGAAGACCCCCCGCTGGTATGGCAAGAATGGAGTTATGAGTTGGAAAACCACCCGGATAGAGAGTGGGTGGAGTTTCTAGTAAGAGGAATCCGAGAAGGGTTCAGAGTGGGGCATAACCAAGAGAGGGTTGTGCTAAGAGAGGGTTGTGCTAAGAGAGAAGAGAGGAGTCATGTATGAGGATCCCAGCACAGAGAGGTAATAAGTAAATACCTCAAGGAGGAAGAGAGTGCTGGGAGAATTCACAAAGTGCAGGGAGGTGAATCAAGAGTGCAATGTTCACCGTTTGGGGTAATTCCTAAAAAGGGAAAGCCAGGAAAGTGGCAGCTCATTGTAAATTTATCGGCTCCGGAGCAAGTGTAAATGATGGGATTGACAAGGAGCTGGCCAGTGTGGCTTACACGTCAGTCGACGAAGTGGCCAGAAGAGTGATGTCTTTGGGCAGAGGAGCAGAACTGGCGAAAGCGGATGTGAAAGCCGCGTACAGAAATGTACCAGTTCATCCCAGAGACAGATGGCTACTGGGAATGAGATGGGAGGGCGCGACGTTCGTGGACGGCACTGCCGTTTGGTCTGAGGTCCACCCCACTGATTTTCACTGCCCTGGGAGATGCAATCCAGTGGATTGCCATCAAGAAAGGAGCCGGATGGCTCAGGCACTACGTCGACGACTTTGTGTCGGTAGGAGGCAAAGGATCAGGCGAATGTGCACGATCGATGCGAGTGTTCAAAGATACGTGTAGAAGGCTGGGAATGCCTTTGGACGAGAAAAAAGAGGAAGGTCCATCGGAAGTTATCACGTTTCTGGGCATTGAGTAGATACCATTAACTTGTAGCTGAGATTGCCTCAGGACAAACTGAGAGAGTTGCTCGGCATATTGAGAAAGTGGAGGGACATGAACAATTGCAAGAAGAGAGACCTGGAGTCGATAGTAGGGTCTCTAAACCATGCCTGCAAAGCAGTGCGAGCTGGCAGGTCGTTTAAGCGTAGGTTGCAAGATTTGATGGCAACCGTGGAAAGGGACGACAGAAGAGTGCGATTGAATGTGGAAGCCAGGGCAGACCTGGAGTGGTGGTATCAGTTCGGGATTGGATGGAACAGTACATCTATGATACAGGCGGGCCTATGCGAGACCACTCCTGAGTCTGAGTTAGTGTCTTGGACGCATCTGGATCGTGGGGATGCGGGGCCGAGTGGAGTGGTAGATGGTTCCAAGTGAGCTGGGACTCGGTACAGCAAGCGAAAGAGTGGAGTATAATGCCAAAAGAGTTGTTACCAATTGTAATAGCGGCAGTGGTGTGGGGCGAGCACTGGACGGGCTCCACAGTGAAAGCCTGGTGTGACAATACGGTCGTGGTGGCGACCATCAAGTCGGGCTCGTGCAAAGAGAAGAAAGCGATGCACCTGATGAGGTGTTTGGCATTCATAGAGGCAATCAGGTGGTTTACGATAGTGGCAGACCATATTAACGGGGAGGGTAATGTGGTAGCGGATGCGCTATCGAGGAATAAAAGTAACGTAGCTCGGTCGTTCATGCAGGCTCCAGAGGAGACGCCGACGGAGACACCAAGGGGCTAATAGAGCTACTAACGAGCGAGAACCACTCCTGGTCAGAGCAGGATTGGTCGAGGCTGAGGAGTTTTTGTTCCAGCAAGGACTAGCCCCGGTAACGCGGGAGCATTACCTAGGGATATGGAAAAGGTATGAGGCGTGGTGTGGGTGTGGAAGCTTAAAAGAGCCACCACTGCCGGTGACTGAAGAAAAAGCTATTGGATACGTGGTGACTCTGGCATGCCAAGGAGTAAAGGATGAGACTGTGAGACATCATTTGGTGGGTCTCAGACAGGCTCACCTGAGGGCTGGTCTCCCAGCGCCAAACTGGAGCGAAATGGCAAGGCTCGGTCAAATCAGGAAGGGTTTGACCAGAAACAGAGCAATCCAGGGCGGGAACGGATTGGTAAGAGACCCGGTGAGATGGCACCACCTGGAGGCCATGAAGTCAGTGTGGAAACAGTGCGGAAATAAAGGCACGACACTATGGGCAGCCGCCTGTTTGTGCTTCTTTGGCTGTCAGAGGGCAGGGGAAGCGCTAGCTCCAGAAAGCAGCAGTTTCGACCCCAAGGTACACTTGTGCTGGGAGGATGTGCAGCTGGAAGACGCGGAAAGGCCTGAGTGGATACAAGTGAGGGTGAAGGAGTCCAAGACAGACAGGCTGGGAAAGGGTGCACTGGTCACAGTGTGTAGGACTCGTAAGCCGATATGCCCGGTGGTGGCGTTACTGGAGTTCATGGTCATCCGGAAAGCAGGTGATGGTCCGTTCTTCAGGTTAGATGACGGGAAAGGCCTGAACAGGAGAGTCTTCGTAGAAGAACTCAGAAAGGCTCTGAGAGAGAGGGGGGTGGCAGACGAGGGCATATTGGGACACAGCTTCAGAATAGGAGCTGCCACCGCTACATCCCGGAATGGAGCATCTGACGAGCAAATAAAGGACCTGGGCAGATGGAGGAGTCGAGCGTACAAAGGGTACGTGAGAACAGGATGCAAAGCTCAGGCAGCTTGTGTGCGGGGGGGAAGACAACACGAAGGGGACTGGTGGGAATGGTATTAGAAGAGCACAATAGAGTAAGGGGTGGAGCGTGTGTGCGAGTGTCGGAGCAGTCGGGGCTCTCCGAGTGGCCAGTGTTGGGGCGGTTCGTGGGGCAAAGCAGCAGCAGGGTGTGGCAGAAGCTGCTGCGAGTCGGCGTTCACGGCAGAGAGACCATGATGCCTAGGCCTAAATGGAGGTAAAATTACGGTAAAATTACGGACGTATGGCCAACTGCAAACCTCCGGCACACACACGCAAAGTTGAGGATACAAGTACTAGTGAATGAGTAATCTTAACACAAGGTAACGATGGGGGACATCACATCGGAGAGGAATGACGATGGATGAGTAGGGATTCTGACACCGGAGGCCTCAGCTGGTAACTATATTCATCTGACTGTGCATATGTGGCCACTTAGCTGCAGGTTAGGTGGGGTTAATACTTGGCGGGAAATCCTACACTTGGTAAAGGGATTATGGGCTTGGGAATCCCAGCATCACGTGGGAGCATAGAGAGGTGGGCATCAGTCAGCCTGCACTTGACTGTGTGCACCACCAGTTGAGGATAGTGGCTGATTACTTGTTTTACCTAGTTAATTTTTACCGAGATAATGGCTAGTGAGGAGAGTAGCGGTTTGACTATGGAGAGGGAAGAGCCTCAGGAGGAGCCTGGTCCCAGCCGTGTAGAGCTATACCGGAGGGAGCGGTAGAGTGCATTAGGGCAGTGGTTTCCGAACTACTGGACCAGCAGCAGCAGAGGCTAGGGATGCTAGTGGTGGGGGTGGTGCCTCTGTGACCACCCACCACTAGCATCCCTAGATTGTGATGTTGATGTAAGACGATTCACATTTAGCAGTGTTGAGCGAGTGGTGTGACCACTCACTAATACTAGTTAGTATTCCTGGGTCTAGTGGTGAATAGGGTATGCAGTTGCACTCCTTGCCAGTGTTCAGTGTATTGTTGTTGTTGGGTGGGATAGTGTCAGTATGTGTATAGTGCCCAGTAAGCGGCGTGACCCTTACTGTGTGGGAGCGATGTCCAACGGTAAGGGTGTGATCCTTACCTTGGGCCTGCCACTACTCAGCTGGGAGTAGCCCAGCTGGGTGTTATACGTGGATGAGACAATCGTGATGGTAGGTGGCGTGATCCCTGCTCTGCCACATGGCACTGGATTGGTGCCTAGTCATGGAGCTGTCGTAGACCTCTCTGTTAGAGGCTCGTGTGGTCTGTGTTAAAGTGTGGTGTGTGCCGCATCTTTAGGGTTGAGGCTCGGGGAGTATGATGCCAGTCTGAGTGGTGGACTTTGGCCTCCCCACAATTGCCTCTGCTCCTGGGAGGGCAGAACCCGCACCGGTGAAACCAGTGAAGGCAACTGCTCCTCCATCCCAATCTCCCACCACTAAATTTCAGCTGGGCGAGACTCTCCCTGTGGTGCCAGCGAGAATTGTCCGCCGCATCCTCAAGGGGGACTTCGTGGACATGGCTGAGCTGACGGAGGAAAACTTGGAGTTGGAGCTCCGTCACTCACTCGAGGGGGAGGAGAGCAAGTCAGTACCAGCTCACAAACTGCGTCCAGTGGGGGATCTGCTGGGTTGGGTCAGGGCTTTTTGCCATTTCGCGGGCATTGTGGTCCGCTCCCACCCCAGCAAGGCTGTCAACCTGTGGGCATACCTTGCCATAATCCTTTCTGGAGGGGAGCAGGGTGACTGGTGGTGGGCATATGATGCCCGATTCAGACAACAAATGCCTTCACTAGACAAGGCAGAGTTTGGACGTCTGGACCAGGCCCTTTATACAAGGTGCCTCCTGTCCTCAGGCTCCAGTGGGACGCAGAGGACTGCTCATGGTCCCCCCTCGGACAGTGGTCTTGTCCCGAAGGTGAAGAGGCAGCGAGTCACCGCGTGTTTCGCCTGGAACAATGGACGGGCATGTGCATCAAAACTCTGCTGTTTCCAGCACATCTGCTCCCGCTGTGGGGGGGATCATAGAAAGGTAATGTACCCTCCATCAGGGGAGGGAAAGTCCTCTGCAAACTGAGTCAGCTCGGTGGGAAGTGCCCAGGACTCCCTGGGCCGAACATGACTGTCCTGACAGTTACATAATGAAATGTTCATGCACTTCCCCTCAATTTACTCGTTTTATAATTGATACGATCTGCTGTTGTAGTCAGATTGCTTTCCATATAACATTTTGAGCAGTTGGGGTGTTTGATAGTAGGATGTGGTTGGTAGCTTGTTACGTAGCAAAGGGAGAAGTTTGGGGGGGGGGGGGTTAAGGGGGAGGAGGGGGAACAGCTTTGTATCACTGCCATTGTTAGGTATGTAAAGGGAGGGCAGGGGCCAAATGGTAAAGAAACATATATAATATATTGGGTGGTACTCTGGTCATGACATGGAGGCATGTTACAGATGCCATGTTCTCTTTGCGAGCAGCCAGTGTCAGTTGGATTCTCCTGTCCTGATGGTGTTCCAGGACCTTGGCCAGGAAGGATGGCTGGGCCTCCTTGCTCTGGTAGTGGTCATAAAGATTTATAGCAGTGTGTCCTGCTCATTTCACCTAGTTGTTGTGACTGTGTGGTCTAGGAGGTACATCACGCTCCTACAAGTACACTGCAGATCTGTTGACCTTGGCCAGCAGAATATCTTCCTCTCCCCTCCCTTCGGTAAGGGGACAGTGTCATGTTCAGTGCCCCATGGTGCCTGAGCTGTGGGAGGAGTGTTTGGCGAGCCACCCAGACAGGGCGTACATTGACTATCTGGTACGGGGTCTCCGAGAAGGCTTCCAGGTTGGCTTCCGGCATGGGTCGAAGACATGTCGCAGTGCGTCAACTAACATGCAGTCGGCTGATGTGCGACCCGAGGTCAGAAGTAGTTTTCTGGAATCTGAGACAGCAGCTGGTAGGGTCCTGGGTCCAGTGGAGCCTGACATCGCTGCGCATGTGCAGGTGAACAGGTTTGGCCTGGTACCTAAGGACACCAACCTGGACAGTGGCGCCGCATTGTGGACTTGTCGTTCCCAAGAGGCCATAGTGTCAACGATGGTATCGAACCAGAGCTGTGAACGTTGCACTATACTTCTGTTGACGAAGTGTGCAGGCAAGTAGTGGCTAGAGGACGGGGAACAGTCCTGGCAAAATTTGACGTGGAAGGTGCCTTCCGGACAGTTCCTGTCCACCCTGATGATCGGTGGCTGCTTGGTATGAGGTGGGAAGGTCAAGTACATGTGGACAAGGTCCTTAGGTCTGCTCCCAAGTTGTATAATGCGGTGGCTGACGCTCTGCTGTGGATCTTGGGGAATTCCGATGGTGTGGAGGGTCTCCATTACTTGGACGATTTCCTCCTATTCGGCGATCCTAACTCTGAGCAGTGTGAGTGGGCTCTGCGGTCAGTGCTAGCCCGCTGCAATATCCCGGGAGTGCCAGTGGCCCCGCGGAAGACAGAGGGCCCTAGCGCAACACTCACTTTTCTTGGCTTGGAGTTGGATACAATGTCCTTGACAGTACGCCTACCCTCAGCCAAGTTGGACCGTCTCCACAGAGAGGCCCAGTGGTGGCAAGGCCTCAACTCCTGCTCCATGAGGGAGCTCTTATCGCTGATTGGTCAGCTGCAGCATGCATGCTGTGCCATCAGGCCAGGGAGGTCCTTCGTGCGACGGATGATTGAGCTCTCAAAGTGTGTCAGTGAGCTGCACCACCGGGTCCACTTGAATGCTGGGTTCCGTTCAGACTTGAGGTGGTGGGGCTGCTTCCTGCCCATCTGGAATGGCTTGTGTCCTATGGCCACACTGTGCAGGGTCTTACCCCAGGTGGCTCTGACTTCCGATGCTTCTGGATCATGGGGGTGTGGGGCCTTTACGTCGAATGGGAAGTGGTTCAGTTGCGACTCCCCGAAGGCTGGGATGATGTCCACACCAACTGCTCCCCATTGTGTTGGGTGTTGCTATATGGGGCAGTGAATGAATGGAAGGGCCTCACGGTAGTCTGTTTCTGTGACAATGCCGCTGTGGTGGCTATTGTGAATTCTGGCAGAAGCAAGATGGACAGGGCCATGCACTTGATGAGGTGCCTGTCCTTCTTCTTAGCCAGGTGGTGGGTGACATTGGTATGCAGGCACATACCGGGAGCACAGAATGGGGCAGCAGATGCACTGTCACGTGACGACCTTCCCTCATTTCAGAGGCTGGTACCACAGGCGGACAGTGACCCCACAGTCTTGCCACCTCAGCCGGGAACGTTTGCCCATCACCCCATCATTGTTGGCGCCAGATCAAGGCTGTCTGGGAAAGTCAGGCAAGTGACCCGGACTATATAATGCTATGGGAAGCATGCTGCCTAGCTTTCTTTGGGTTCCTCAGGGCTGGGGAGTTCACTGTACCAGGCGACACTGGGTTTGACGCTACCACTCACTTATCCTGGGGTGACTTAGCTGTCGACAATCCTGCGAGCCTTGGTGTCCTTAGTGTCCGCCTCAAGGCATCCAAGACAGATCCCTTCAGGAAATAGATTACACTGTATATGGGCAAGGTACCGTCCAACCTATGCCCAGTCTCTGCTATGCTGGCATATCTGTTGGTGCGGGTAGTCAAGCTGGCCCCTTGTTCCTCTTCAAGGATAGCAGACCCCTAACCTGACAGAGATTCATGCAGGCGGTGCGTGATGCTCTAATGGCTGCTGGCATCCAAGCCGATCGTTATGCCAGCCATAGCTTCCGGATTGGGGCAGCAACAACAACAGCAGCGAGAGGAAAGAGGACTCTATCATCAAGACCCTTGGAAGATGGAAAAGCCTGGCGTACTTGGAGTACATCAAAATACCAAGGCAGCAACTAGCGAACTACTCAGTTATGCTGTGCTAGCATGAGTACATTTCTGAACCAGTCCTCCTTTGTTTGTCTGTTTGTCTGTTCTTTGTTTGTTTGTTTTCTCGTTCTCTGTCTGTTATTTGCTATGGTGTCCTTTGTGTCGCATTTGTGTGCGCGCCTCTCTGTGCTGTCTTTTACATTGTACTACTTTTTGGTGTATGATTAGTACTACTGGTAAATATTTAATTTTCTGGTTTCAACCTCTATAGCGGGGGGAAGTGTGGTTAGTTCTAGTCCAGTGTTCACGTTGGCGGATATGCTGGCTTTGGGGGGTGGTCATGCCTCCCTTGGCGGGACTAAAGGGGCTTGCCATGCCCCATTAATTAGCCCCAATCAGCACATGTTGATTGGGGGTGGGGTTCCCTACGGCCACCCATGCCAAACTACTCAGCAAGTAGTGCTGCGGAGTCAATGGGCGAGCGTAGGATGGTTAGGAAGGTAAGTGGAGAGTTAGGAGAGAATGGTGCCACCTACCCAGGCACCAGGGGCCTTGCGTGGGGGGTGGATCGATGTTAGTGTAAGATGGGAGCCGTGGGATTAACCACAACATCACCCCACCCAAATGTTCTTGAACACACACACACACACACACACACACACACACACACACACACACACACACACACACACACACACAATGTCCCTTCTTCTCTCTTTATCTTTTATGTGGGTATGCCCACATACAACAACAACAAAAAATGCATCTCTGGTTATTCTAAATCACTCCTAGAGCTCACCTTGGTTTGAAAATTTTAATTATTATTATTATAATTATTATTATAACTATAATAATAATAATTATTATTATCATCATCATCACCATCATCATCATCATCACAATAATTATTATGGTTTATTTTTACCTATTTTATATACTCTGGTGGTTTACTTAGTGCACATTATAAGTTTAATTATCAAGCCAGTGTGTGACTGGTCTTGTTCCCTCAAACTCAGCATGCAATATTTCATTAGTCTTCAACTCCCAATATTAAAATAAACTCTATACCTCCAGTAAACAACTCTAGTCACAGCTCACCTCTATCTGACATCCTAGACAAGGCATCGAACCTGAACAAGGAGATAGGGTTGACCAGGTAAAGGGCTCCTGCCAGACCATCCCCCAGTGAGGAGGCCTGCAAGGTATATAATGGGTAATGGTCACTAATCGAATAAACTCAGGTCTTAGGTAAAGGTCGTTAAACGAAGAGATTAAATATGTACACACTTGCTCAGTGAGGGCAAAGTCCACTGAACAAACCCAGGAATTTGGTAAAAGGTCGTCAAATAAAAATGACTAGCTTATGATGACTGAATAGAAAATATGTACTTGCATTACGTCCAGTTACCCTGTTTTGTAGCGGTAAAGTCTCAGTGAAGAAAGCGGCAATGAAGACAATGTCCAGGACAGCCAGAGTGAGAGCAAACACAGCTGGGTACTGGAACATGGTGAAAGAACCTGCCTCTCCGTAGTTCTTGCCCATTACTGAAAACATGGCTCCAATCATCGGCCCAAACAAGAAGCCCAAAGAGAAGGAAACTCCCACCAGTGCCTTTACAGAAAGTAAAAACAATGTGTTATAATAGCACATCAGGTAAAGTAAATTATTAAATAAATAAATAAATAAAACGAGTAAATAAAATATAAATAAATGAACAAATCAATAAAATAACACGTAAACAATAAAAATCAAAACAAATCAACCACGAACTCGGCTAACAGAAGATACAAAAACAGTTAGCACTAGGTAATCAACTATAACACCATCTACCCATACCCCCACCTCTACCCACCCACCATTCCCTTGGACCTCTTCTCTGGGGTTGTGACATCTGCCACCACAGCCGTGCTGATAGAAATGTTTCCCTTGAAAATGCCTCCAATTATGCGGGCCAGCACAAACAACTTGAAGCTGCGAGACATTACCCAGACACCGTAAGAGATGGCCACACCCACCTGCACACACATTGTAATATCACGATTTATCAACAAATGTATTGCAGTTGGTCAAAGTTGAACTGGTAAAGAATAGTCAATACTATGAATCCACAGGGGTGTATAAAAATGTATATATGCACATAATGTATATAAATTGCACAAGTCAGCATACAATAGTTTCATGAGCATACAGAAGTATTATGAGCCAAAGGCAAGTGAAATTACAAGCTTGAGAATGAAATGTAGAGTGTAATAAATTATATAGTAAAAATTTAGAAGTTACTTCTAAAAATCCAGTTGTCCAAACCACGCACGAGCGCATTGGAGTGTTCAATGTGCAGGTTCAATATAGGAAAATATTTAACACTCACATGATGCAGAAATACTCAAGGAAAATACCTACTACAGGGTTTCATACAGAGGTAGGGGCGCCCTGGGATTCCCCCCCCCCCCCCAGAATTTCATGAAATAAATTAATAATATTTACTACTTAATGTTATTCTGTGGTTATGATATATAATGGTATTCTGTGAGTTTTTTGTTTGTATATATCTAATAGTTGGTGAAAGTTCACTTCAGTAAATTGAGGTCCTTCAATTGCAATACACATTAGTCTTCCAAGATTGGTGTCAATAATTCTAGACCCGAGACGATTTTTAATTAAATGGGTGTGGTTTCAGACAATTGGGTGCGGTCAATCACGTGTGGGG